>ERZ1034626.1193-NODE-1193-length-17753-cov-4.548706_pt1 | contig 17753 bp, 11 predicted proteins | sample MGYA00520652_ERZ1034626 | MGnify/ENA primary metagenome ERZ1034626 (study PRJEB33766, sample SAMN09781765) | gut metagenome | biome: gut microbiome | host: Homo sapiens | place: Madagascar | study: EMG produced TPA metagenomics assembly of the PRJNA485056 data... | reverse complement strand
GTATGTGAAAGAACATGATGAAGACAGATGTAAAGGAGACGGAGAAAGGTTACGAAGTAGCCGTTGATCTTCCAGGATTTAAGAAAGACGAGATCCAGCTTGAGTTAAACGATGGTTATCTGACCATCAGCGCTGAGAAAGGTCTTGATAAGGAAGAGAAGGATAAGAAAGACAAATACATCAGACGTGAACGTTACGCCGGAAGTATGAGCCGTACCTTCTATGTAGGCGAGAGTGTTACCGAAAACGATATCCACGCAAAATACGAAAATGGTATTTTAACACTGGATGTCCCGAAGGAAGAAGCAAAGAAAGTTCCGGAAAAACGATACATATCCATTGAGGGATAACAGATGAGAGGATGCCCCCGGAGAGCGAAAGCTCTTCGGGGGCATTTTTGTGCGTAAGAAGATTTTTACAGGTTGTATATGAGAAATGAATGTTGTATAGTATCTGCAAGAAATATCTTCTTTCGTGAATGTTATAAATGTTGGTTTCGTTATTTTCATTATATGACAATTGGATTTAAAGGGGATTATAATGACGCGGTAAAAAACAAAGGAGAAGAAAACAAACATGAGAATTTTTTTGGCGGAAGATGAACAGGATTTAAATGCCATTATTGTTCAAAAACTGACTGAGGATGGTTACAGTGTGGATCATTGTTTTGATGGCAGGACAGCAATAGATATCCTTTCCTGTACGGAGTATGATGCAGTGATTCTTGATATTATGATGCCAAAAGCAGATGGATTTACAGTGCTGCGTGCGCTGAGGGGAATGGGAAAGACAACACCGGTGCTATTTCTGACAGCAAAGGATGCTGTTTCGGACAGAGTAAAGGGATTAGACAGTGGGGCAAATGATTATCTTGTGAAGCCATTTTCGTTTGAAGAGTTGTCAGCACGTCTGCGTGCAATGATGAGGGGATCTTTCGGAGTTACTGACAATGTTTTGCATATTGCGGATCTTTCTTTGGATTGCACTTCCCACAGGGTAATGCGGGGGGGAAAAGAGATCACATTATCGGCTAAAGAATATGCCATGCTGGAATATTTCATGTACAATCAGGGGCGTGTGCTGTCTCGTGAGATGATAGAGGATCATATCTGGAATTTTGATTACGAAGGGGGCACGAATGTAGTGGATGTTTATATCAGCTATCTTCGAAAAAAAATTGATGATGGATATGACAAAAAGCTGATTCATACAGTCCGTGGAAGAGGATATATAATGAGAGAGGAAATTTAAGATATGGGGAGATTCTCAATCCGTCTGAAAATAACAATCTGGTTTACTGCAGCATTGGTGGTAATAGTACTATTTGCATATCTGATGATTTTTGTCGTCAGCCGTCAGATTTTGATAAAAACAATACAGGATAGTCTGGTGGAGACAGTGGAAAATAATGTGGATGAGATTGAATATTTTTCTGGGATGGATGAAATCCGTACAGATGCGGATATTGATTATTTGATTGATTACCGGAAAGGGTATCTGGAAATTGACGACGATTTTCTGAGCAAGGTAAATGAAGTCTATACAGGATTGTATGATGAAAAGTCAAGGCTTATTTATGGAGAAAATCCAATAGCTGCAAAAGTGGCAGATCTGGAATTTGTGGATTCCGAGATTCAAAAAGTAATGAAGGATGGAACGGGGTATTATATTTTTGACCGGAAACTCACAGCAGAAGGACTTAACGGATTATGGCTTCGTGGAGTGGTATCAGAGGAACAGGGAGAGCGTCAGAGCTTTGGGATTATGCGGATTGCACTGGTTCTTCTGCCGGTTCTGGTCGTAATAGCATCTGCGGGAGGATATTTTATTGCTGGACGTACATTAAATCCAATTCAGAAAATAGCTGGGACTGCAAGAAAGATTGGAGAAGAAAATGATTTGAAATGCAGGATCAATCTTGGAAAAGGGAATGATGAACTGCACCAGCTTGCGGATATATTTAATGAGATGTTTGAACGACTGGAAAGTACATTTGAAAAGGAACAACAATTTACATCTGACGTTTCACATGAACTAAGAACACCGATGGCTGTCATTTCAGCACAGTGTGAGTATACACTTGAAAAAGAAAGAAGCGTAGGGGAATATGAAGATGCCTTGCGGGTAATCAGGCGTCAGGCGCGGAAAATGACAAAACTTATTGATCATATGCTGGACTTTGCCAGACTGGAAATGAAATCAGGAAAATATGCAGAGGAAGCTGTTGATATGGAAGAACTGGTGGCATCTATTTGCTCTGATATGAAGCTGATAAGAGAAAAGGAAATTATGCTTGATTATGAGACGGAGCAGGCAGTGTTTTATGGAAATCGTGAACTTTTATCCAGAATTCTCGTTAATCTTGTCAGCAATGCCTATCGTTATGGGAAAGAGAATGGGCATATCTTTGTGAAATTAAAGAAAGAAGAAACGGAACTTGTATTGTCTGTAACGGATGATGGGATAGGAATTGCAGAAGAAGAGCAGGAAAAGATCTTCCGGCGGTTTTATCAGACTGATGTATCGCGAGGAGGCGAGGGAAGTGGACTTGGGCTTGCCATGGTTTATGAAATTGTGAAGTTTTACAGAGGAAAAATCCAAGTGAAAAGTGAGGCAGGCAGTGGGAGCGTTTTTCAGGTAAAACTGCCGCTTTGATAAAAGCAGACATATGGAAATCAATAATGATTATAAAAAATTTGTCGTATTAATAATGTTCTAATAAATGCATGATATAATCAAAGTACAAAGCAAGACAATTAGAAATGAGAAACTCTCATGAAAAAAGGAGGATTTGTTTATGAAGAGAGCAGCAAAACAGGTTTTAATTGTACTTTTGGTCGTGATGGCGGTAATTGGTACGGGAAACATTTCAGCACAGGCAGATTATAACTGGAAACCGAAGAAGGTTTCCATAGCGCAGTCGGCAAAAAAGGTTTCTCAGGGAAAGGAGTTTGAAATCAGAGCGAAAGTAACTCCAATAGATGCTGAGGACGATTATATCCGCTGGGAAATTATTTCAGGAAAAAAATATGTAAAATTTGAGGATCGTGACCGCACAGGCGATGAAATGGATTTCATTGCCGTAAAACCAGGAAAAGCAAAAATCCGGTGTTATGTACAGGGAAAGAGTAAGAAGAAATATGGTGATACAATAACTGTAACTGTGACGAAGAAAAAGAGTGATTATTCATTGGCAAAGGTTGGAGAATCAGTCAAATATGTAGAAGCATGGGATGATTTTGATTTAGAGGTCAAAAAAGGATCCTCAATAAAGAACAGTCAGTTAAAATGGGAGATCAGTGATACAAGTATTGTCTCGTTTGCAGAAAGAAAAACAACCGGAACGGACGTTGAGTTTTATGCGGAAAAGACAGGAACAGTACGGGTAACCTGTACATGTACAAGTGGTAAGGCAAAGGGTAAAAAAGTAGTATATACCGTGAATGTTATTGCGGATGATGATGATGACTACGATGATGACTATTATGATGACTATGATTGAGCATGATTGAGAGCGAAAGCTCTTCGGGGGCATTTTTGACAGTTTATGCAAAAAATGCCCCCATTTGTGAAATACTCCCTCTTCATCTTTTGTTTGTGATATGCTGAAATTACGAAATATCTTGGACAAAAGGTGTGATCTAATATTTTGAATGGAAAATTGCACAAAGCTGATGCCTATTTTGTTCCGATGTCCGAAAATAAGAAAAACTAAGTATGCCTGATAAAGGTTTCCGAAAAATGACGTGAACGGCTTCAATGAGCCATCCATGGCTCATGAAGTCTTGTTCTGCCATCCGTGGCAGAACATCACTATGTATCGACAGGCATACTAAGATTTTCTAATTTTCTACCAAAGTCACAAAATAATCCTCAGCTTTGTGCAATTTTCCAGCCTCTATATAATGATACACCTTTTGTCCCAGACATAACTTGAAACTTACACAGGTAAGATCACAAATAAAGAGAGGATCAATCATGAGTTTAAAATACGAATCTATCATAAAACAGATGTCACTCGAAGAAAAAGCCCTGATGATGTCCGGCAAAAACACATGGGAGACAGTGGATTTTGAAAAATACGGAATCCCGTCCATGGCAATGTCTGACGGACCGCACGGATTGAGAAGACAGGCGGGAGCCGGAGACCACCTGGGATTAAATGCAAGTCTCCCTGCGACCTGTTTTCCGACCGCAGCCTCGGTTGCAAACAGCTGGGATGAAACATTAGGCGAGGAGATCGGAACGGCATTAGCAGAGGAAGCCGTGACCATGGATGTCAATGTGATCTTAGGACCGGGATTAAACATCAAGAGAAGCCCGCTCTGTGGAAGAAATTTTGAATATTTTTCCGAAGATCCGTACCATGCAGGAAAAATGGCGGCAGCCTATGTAAGGGGAATCCAGAGCAAAGGAATCGCAGCCTGCCCGAAGCATTTTGCAGCAAACAGCCAGGAACTGCGTCGTATGGCAAATGATTCCGTTGTGGATGAGAGAACCTTCCGCGAGATCTATACGACCGGATTTGAGATTGCGGTAAAAGAAGGAAAAGCGAAGTCGATCATGTCTTCTTATAATGAAGTAAACGGTGTTTATGCCAATGAGAACCGCCACATGTTACAGGAAATCTTAGTCGATGAATGGGGCTTTGACGGATATGTGGTATCCGACTGGGGTGGAAGCAACGACCACGCACTCGGCGTGAAAAACGGAAGTCATCTTGAGATGCCGGGCACCGGAAAATCCGGAATGCATGATATCGTAAATGCCGTGAAAAACGGAACATTAGAAGAGAGTGTGTTAGATCAGCGCTTAGATGAACTGCTCCGTGTCATTTTTGCGACGCATCAGGCGACCGTGGATGGAAAAGGAACTACTTTCAATAAGGAAGCGCATCATAAACTTGCACGCAAAGCGGCCGAGGAGAGCATCGTCCTTTTAAAAAATGAAGAGCAGATCCTTCCGTTAAAACAGGGGACAAAAGTGGCTGTGATCGGAGACTTTGCAAAGACTCCGCGATATCAGGGAGCAGGATCTTCCTTAGTGAATCCGGCAATGCCGCCGGAGTCCATATTAGAGGAGATAAAAGACAGCGGACTTACGATGACAGCCTGTGAACAGGGTTATATCAGAAACAGAAAACCAAATGCAAAAATGGTAAAAGCAGCCGTGGAAGCAGCAAAAAATGCGGATGTGGTGCTGTTTTTCGGAGGACTTGACGAGATCAGCGAATCGGAGGGACTCGACCGTGCCCATATGCATATGCCTGTAGCACAGGATGAACTGATCAATGAGCTTACCACAGTAAACAAAAATGTGATCGTGGTCCTCTCAGCGGGATCTTCCGTGGAAATGCCGTGGTATCCGTATGTCAAAGGAATTGTACACGGTTATCTTGGTGGTCAGGCGGGAGCGTCTGCGATGCTTAATGTTCTGACCGGAAAAGTCTGCCCGTCCGGAAAACTGAATGAGACCTATCCGCTTCATTATGAAGATACGCCGGCATACGAATACTATCCGAGCAAAGAGAGAAGCAGCGAATACCGGGAGGGACTTTATGTAGGATACCGCTACTACACGACAGTAGGTAAAAAAGTGCGTTTCCCGTTTGGTTTCGGACTCAGTTATACCACATTTACTTACCGTGATCTGGCGGTAGATCAGGATGGTGTGACATTTAAAATTAAAAATACCGGAGATGTGACCGGAACAGAGATCGCACAGCTTTATGTCGGAAAAGAATCTGATTCCGTGTTCCGTCCATTGCGTGAACTGAAAGGTTTTGCGCGGGTGGAACTGGCTCCGGGAGAAGAAAAAGAGGTAAAGATTTTATTTGACGATAAGACATTCCGCTTTTATGATACACGGACAGACAGCTGGGAAGTGGAAACGGGAACCTATCAGATCATGATCGGAAGCAATGCGGAAGAAATGCTGCTTGCGGGATCACTTGCGGTAAATGGAACTGTCACAGAGGGTGGCTACAGCAGAGAAGAACTGCCGGAATATTTCAGTGGTGAGATCAAAAACATTTCCGATGATACATTCCGCAGACTGTATGGAAGAGAGATCCCGGATGGAAGCTGGAGCGGAGAAATCCGTATGAATGATGCAGTCTGCCAGCTTTATTATGGAAAAGGAATTTTTGGTAAACTGTTTTACGGGGTACTGCGTATTTTGTTAAAGATCAGCGAATGGCAGGGAAAACCAAATCTGAATGTATTGTTTAATTATAATATGCCGATCCGCGGCTATGCAAAAATGACAGGTGGTTTTGTCACAATGAAGATGGCAGAAGCTTTGACCGAGATGGCAAACGGACACCGCATTAAGGGAACAGCGCACCTGATCAAAGCGGCAGTGAAACGTGATTAGGTAAAATGTAATCAGATAAAAAAGTGGTAAATAACAGGGACTTGTACTAAAATAAATTTGGTGCAGGTCCCCATTTGCGTTCACAAAACGTTTGTGGGGGATGATATCATGAGCGCAGGTGAGTCAACATGTTCACATGATTGCCGAACGGCGAATTGGAGCAGGTACACTGGAAAAGAAAATGGAGAAAAATATATGATAAAAATTGCAATCGTAGAAGATGAAGCGATGTATGCAAAGCAGCTTGAGGAATTTTTACATCAATATGAAAAAGAAAATGGGGAGGCTTTTGATATCACGATCTATTCGGATGGGGATCAGATCGTCAATAAATATCAGTCACAGTATGACATCATTTTGATGGATGTGGAAATGAAATTTATGGATGGCATGTCGGCAGCGGAGGAGATACGAAAAGTGGACACGGAGGTCGTCATCATTTTCATCACAAACATGGCACAGTATGCGATCCGCGGCTATGCGGTGGATGCGCTCGATTATGTTTTAAAACCGGTGTCGTATTTTGCATTTTCACAGAGACTCAGCCGTGCGATCGGGCGCATGAAAAAAAGAGAGACAAAGATGATCATGGTCAGCATGAAAGGCGGGACGGTGCGGATCAATATCGCAAATATTTATTATATCGAAAGCCAGGGGCATACGCTGATCCTGCACACAATTCTTGGCGACTATGAGACAACAGGCACAATGAAAGAGATGGAAGAAAAATTAGCTGATATGAACTTCTGCCGTGGTAATAAGGGGTATCTCATCAATTTAGCGCATGTGGACGGGATCACGGACGGCTGTGCCATGGTAAAAGGTGAGCGGCTGGTATTAAGCCGTGCGCGCAAAAAAGAATTTATGGAAGAACTGACAAAATACTGGGGAGAGGTTATCAAATGATGGATCATATTATGCCGGATATACCAAGAATCTACACAGCGGTCGCAGAGTGGATGGCATGCATGTTATTTATCCTGCCGGTCAAAAAGAGATTTCAAAAATGGCAGACGGCAGGCATTATGGCGGCTGTGCTTCTGATACAGAGTGTGTTTTTAGTCATGACGGATGATATTAAGATTTATTTCTGGATTCCTTGTATGATCGTGGCTGTATTTTTAATGATCGTATTTATCTACAGCTGCTGCGAAATTACTTTTACTGATGCTGCCTATTTTGGGATGATCGCATTTGTTGTCGCGGAATTTATGGCATCGTTCGAATGGCAGGTTGTATGTTACTTTTTCGACGAGGCGATGACAAACTGGTGGCTTTGCAGAGGTCTTCTGGTTCTGATCTATGGCGCGATTGCACTGATCCTGTATAAAATTCTGCGGGTACATATGCCTAAAGATGGGAAAATGAATATCAGTCACCGGGAATATATTTCCGCCGGATTGATCGCGGTTGCGGTGTTTGCTGTCAGCAACATGAGTTTTCTAACGGAAAATACGCCATTTTCCGGGCGGTATTCTTTTGAGATCGGAAATATCCGTACACTGGTTGACCTTGGAGGTATTGCGATCCTTTATGCGCATCTGATCCAGTGCCGGGAACTGCGTGTGCGGAAAGAGCTTGAGTCCGTGCAGAATGTGCTGCAAAATCAGTATGTCCAGTACAAACAGTCAAGGGAAAGCATCGAGCTGATCAATTATAAATATCATGATTTAAAACATCAGATCGCAGTCCTTAGGAGTGAGGATGATCCGAAAAAGCGTGAAGAATATTTAAACCGCATGGAAGATGAGATAAGACAGTATGAGACACAGAATAAGACCGGAAACAAAGTGCTCGATACGGTGCTCACTACCAAAAGCCTATACTGCGCGAAACATGGGATCACGTTTACCTGTGTTGCGGACGGCACACTGCTTAATTTCATGGATGTGATGGATATCTGCAGTATTTTTGGAAATGCGCTCGATAACGCAATTGAGTGTGAGCTGAAAATACCGGATAAAGAGAAACGCCTTTTACATGTGACGGTTTCAAAACAGAAAAATTTCCTGCTCCTCCGGTTTGAAAATTATTACGAAGGGAACTTAGAGTATCAGGAGGGAAAACTGGTCACGACCAAAAAAGAGAAAGAATATCACGGGTACGGGCTTAAAAGTATCCGCTATACAGTCAACAAATATGACGGTGCGGTCAGCATTGACACAAACGGGAACTGGTTTGATTTAAAGATCCTGATCCCGATGAGAGAAAACGGATCTGCTGGCTATAGCACAGGAAATCAGATGGTGCAGGAACAGTGAATCAGCCTACAACTTTGTTACATATATGATATATTATTAAAATCACTATTCATCCGATTTATTTCTGTAAACACTGGGATTTTCCCCGACGTATTTTTTGAATACACGTGAAAAGTGGCTTTGTGAGGAAAATCCCAGATAAGTGCTGATTGAAGAAAGAGATTTTGTCGAATAACGAAGAAGTTTTTTTGCTTCTTCAATTTTTTTCTGCATGATAAAATCACTTAATGTCACACCTGTTTCGGATTTAAAAATATGTGACAGGTGTGAACGGCTCATAAACAGCTCTTTTGCAATGGCATCGGTTGTAATGGACTCTGACAGATGATGTAAAATATAATTTGAAATATTAATGGTCAGTTTAGAAGTATGTATACCGCCACGAATGGCATTTACCTGCTCTGTGAAATCAAGAACCATGTGATAGTGCAGATTGATAATTCTGTCTGGAGAGTTTAAGATTTCACATTTTTGTATGTAGGCATCGCTTAACTGCATGGCATCTTCGATTGTCATGCCACCACGAATAGCTGCGCGGGATGTAAGAGCTGCACTGACAATAAATGTATTTTTTATCTGTCTTATCTGGTCAGCTGCCAAAATTCCGCTTCTAAGAACCGGTGCGTTTGCAAGCCATTCCTTTAAGGCAGTGTAATCTCCATGTTCAATCATATGCATAAGCTTCTGTTCTGCATCAAATGTATTATGGATATTGAAGTAATCGTACGGAAGGTCTGGACTGTCTTGCCGGTCTGCAATATAGCGGTTATAGTTTTCCTGTTCACTATCATATATTGAGATATCTTCAAGGGTCTTTTTCTCACCATTTAGTACATAATTAACGGTGCAAAGCATTTGCAGAATGCGGCATATGAAGAATATTCTTCATATTAATGATAAATGAATCTGTATCAGCAGCATCTATATCAGCCTGGAAAGCCATTTCCCTAAGTTCCTGTGCAGCATCCGGAATCTGTCTGGTAGGGCCTATAACAATCCTGGTTTTTCCATAATTTACAATACCATAATAGTAAAAGTGTTCCGTTGCAAAGTAACCAATATGGTCAGTAATTTTAAAAATCTCATTTTCATAGATGGTAATAGGATCTTTTGGTAAATCTACAAGAGAATAGTAAAATGTCATTTTTTTATCATTATATATTCGGATTGGGATACCAGACAGATTACCAATAGTTTTACATAAATAAATTAAATCAATCTCCACAATTTTCACCTCTTAAATATAATCGTATCATCCCCCAAAATTCTTTGGCTGCATTCACTCACATAACAATAATAGCACAATTAGATAAAACATAAAACAAATATGCAAGAAAAAGCAGGACTGTAATGATATAATCCTAATTACATAGGATGTACATGAAGATTCAGCTTGGGAGGCAGTGTGAAAAAATTTTTTTCACATGCAGGAATGGAGATTATCATGGGGAAAAAGGATTTATTTAATGCTAAGATATTGCAAAGTAAAGTTCATGGCGATCAGGTAAAAGTATCTGAAAAGTGGCTTGGTTATCTGCTGGGACCGGCAGGAGCACTATTATTAAATGCAGTGCTTGCAAGCTATCTGAACGTGTACTATACAGATGTTTTAAAGCTGACATCTGTGTGGGGAGGAGTTTTTCTGACTGTTTTCCCGATAATTTCAAAGGTAGTTGATGTTATTACAAATCTTGTAATGGGGTATTTGATAGACCATACACATACTGCACAGGGAAAGGCAAGACCATGGCTGTTATTGTCGGCTCCGCTTTTAATGATATCCGGAATCCTGTTGTTTACAGTTCCGTCTGCATCGATCAAGGTTCAGGTTTTATGGGTCATGCTGTCATATAATCTGTTTTATTCCTTTGCATATACTATTTTCAACCTGAGCCATAACCTCATGGTTCCATTATCTACCAGAGATACTGCACAGCGTGGAGGCTTATCTGTATGTAACCAGATTGCAACCGTTATGATGTGCGGAATACTGGTCGCATTAGTTTTTCCAATGGTTATTATGCCGGCAATCGGAGTTGACAAGGATAAATGGATTGTGCTTATGAGTGTATTGTCAATTATGGCATTACCGCTTACATTGCTGGAGTATTATTTCACAAAGGAGCGTGTAACAGATGAAACACCACCGGAGAAAACAAAAGAGACTGTGAGCTTCATGACTCAGCTAAAAGCGATATTTACAGACAAGTATATGATAATCATTTATGCTTATTTTCTGATCTGTACATTTGGAACATCCATCCGGAATATGAGTCTGGTTTATTTTAGCAACTACGTTCTGGGAACATATAATGATGGAAGGACACAGACCATGTTATCTGTAATTGGTGGAATCCCAATGGGAATTGGAATATTTGCCGTTTGGCCGGTTGCAAGGAAAATCGGAAAACGTAATGCAACATTGGCCGGATTTATTCTATTTTCTGTTGGCAGTGCGATCTGCTGGATGTTTCCAAAAAATCTGGCGATTATGCTGATCGGACAGTTTATTAAAAATATCGGATGTCTTCCATGTTCTTATGTGTTTATGGCATTATTTGCAGATGCACTGGATCATCTGGAATGGAAAACAGGATTTCGAAGTGATGGAACAGCGATGTCCATTTACAACATTATCGCAGTGACAATGGTTGGCATATGTCAGGGAATATTCAATGGAATGCTTTCACATGCAGGCTATGCTGCACCTGAGCTTGTAAATGGGCAGACCATTGCAGCAATACAGCCGGATGCTGTACAGAGTGTGATTACCTTTGGATTTGTAGGATTGGAGTCTGTTACAGGTATCGTAATGGCAATACTTTTAAGCTTTTTGAATGTAGAAAAAGGATTGGACAAAAAACAGCAGGAAATAAAGGAAAGGCACGCTAAACAGCCGTGATAAGAGGTGATATAAATGTATGCGGTTAGAATGAAAACAGAATATCTGTATGAACCTATGGGAATAGATTATAAGAAGCCGGGTCTGTCATGGAATTGTGCGGAGGGAAAACACCAAAGCGCGTATCAGATTGTAGCAAAAAACGATAAAGGTGAGCTGCTCTGGGACAGCGGAAAAGTGGAAAGTGCATCCATGAAGATTTTATATGGGGGAAAAGATGTACCTCCTGCAACAAAAGTAATTTGGAGCATAAGCCTTTGGGATGAAAATGACATACAGGGTGAGTGGAAGGAAGCTTCATTTGAAACGGGCATTTCATCCTGGAAGGCAAAGTGGATTACCGGAGACTATAAAGTGGATAAAAACAAAAGATATCCTGTCGATTGTTTCCGTAAAATATTTCAAACGAAAGATATCGTAAAAGCAAGGCTGTATATAACAGCCTGTGGACTTTATGAAGCAGTGCTGAATGGTCAGAAAGCAGGCGATATGATTCTGGCACCAGGTATTACGGATTATAAAAAAAGAATACAGTACCAGACCTATGATGTGACAAAGCTTATTCATAGTGGAGAAAATGAGATTTCTGTGCAGCTTGCTGATGGCTGGTATCGCGGAAGCTGTGGGGCATGGGGATTGAAAAACCAGTATGGAACACAGACAAAGCTCCTTGTACAGCTTGAGATCACCGGAAATGATGGAAGTATCACAAGAATCTGCTCAGATGACAGCTGGGACTGGTCAAATGATGGAGCAATCCGTTTTGCTGACAACAAAGATGGAGAGATCGTGGATGCAAGACTTACTCCATGCTATGACAGAAAAGCAAAGGTAACAGGGAATAAGATGATACCGACGGCATCTGATAATGTGGGCGTAAAGGAGCATGAGAAGTTTTCGCCTGAATTGCTTATAACACCATCAGGTCAGAAGGTTCTTGATTTCGGACAGAATATAGCGGGATATGTCAGTTTTTCATTGTCGGCAGATGATGGGGACAGGATAAAACTGAGGTTTGGGGAAATGCTTGATAAGCAGGGAGAATTTACCCAGCAGAACATACAATGTGTTAATAAAAAGATCACAACACCATTGCAGCAGGTTATTTATACCTGTAAGCAGGGACAAAACAGCTACAAGACAAGATTTGCCATCTTTGGATTCCAATATGTGCTTGTAGAGACCGATATAGCGGTAAAGGAAGAGGACTTTACTGCAATAGCGGTATATTCGGATATGGAGCGCACAGGTTATTTTGAAAGCTCAAATGCGCTTCTGAATCAGTTTTTTGACTGCACGGTGTGGAGCACAAAAAACAATTCCTGCGATCTTCCGACAGACTGTCCGACAAGGGAACGACATGGATGGACAGGGGATGCCCAGATTTTTTGCTCCACAGCAAGCTATTTATTTGATTATATGAGCTTTGGCAGGAAATATCTGAATGATCTGTATGACTGGCAGAAGCCAGATGGCAAGCTTCCGCAGATTGCGCCGGAGGGCGGAACAAACTCTTATATGAAAGCTATGGATGGCTCTGTCGGCTGGGCGGATGCGGGAGTAATCATTCCATATGAGCTGTGGAAGAAATATGATGATATCGGAATTGTAAAAAAATACCTGTCAGGAATGAGGCTGTATACATCATTTATGCAGAAACGCTGTGGAAGGTGGTATCCGACAGCAAAAAGCACCGGCTTAAGAGGAAAAGACAAACGCTATCTGTCTAATTTCGGACAGGCATATGGAGAATGGGCGGAGCCGGATGATGTGCATCATATGACATGGAAGGATTGTGCACAGCCACATCCGGAGGTCGCCACGGCATATACAGCCTATATTTGCACAATTATGGCTGAAATGGAGCAGGCACTCGGAAACTACGAGCAGGCAGAAAAATATCTTGAATTTGCAGAGGGATGTAAGCATAGTTATCAGGCGTTGTGTGAAACAAAGAGCTTTTCGTTGGACACAGACCGTCAGGCAAGGCTTGTAAGACCTCTTGCATTTCATCTTTTAAACGAAGAACAGACTCAGTTTGCGAAAAAGAGACTGGTACAGGCATTAAATACATATGGATGGCGGATAGGAACGGGATTTTTATCGACACCTCTTATTTTGGATGTGCTTTCAGAGATTGATATGAACTATGCATACAGGCTGCTTGAAAACGAAGAGATGCCGGGCTGGCTTTTTATGGCAAAAAATGGTGCAACCACTGTATGGGAAGCATGGGAGGGTTGTGAAGCCATAGATGGAGGAATTGGTTCGCTTGATCATTACTCAAAGGGAGCCGTCTGCCGCTGGCTTTTTGACACCATGTGTGGAATTCATGTTGCGGGTGAAAATCATTTCATAATTGCCCCAAAGCCGGGTGGACATATCACATATGCAAAAGCAGATTATACAAGTGTGTATGGTCAGGTGACAAGCAGATGGAAATGTAAGGATGAAGGGATTGAGTACACGATTTCGATTCCGGCAAACTGTACGGCAGAAGTTATTTTACCGGATGGAACGCACTGTATACAAAGCGCAGAGAGTAAAATATACAGAACCCGGACTATGAGATAGTCAGTTTTTGTCTGTGCAGCTGTTGCAGCCTGCAAAATATGTGTGAACTAAAGCAGCAGACGAATAGAATGATAGGAGATGTGGCAGATGAATATAGAAGAAATTATCAGCAGGATGACCTTGGAGGATAAGATAGCACTCTGTTCCGGTGGATCCTTCTGGGAGACAAAAAAATACGAGAAATATGGAATACCATCGCTTTTTATGTGTGACGGACCTCATGGACTCAGGAAGCAGGAGCGAGAAAATGGTGCAGATATGCTCGGTGTAAATGAATCCAGACCGGCTACGTGTTTTCCTGCCGAGGTAACAACTGCGTCAAGCTGGGATGAGAATCTTTTAACAGAGATTGGTCATGCAATCGGCGAAGAGGCAAAAGACCAGGGCGTAGGACTGGTATTGGGACCTGGTGCCAACATAAAGCGAAATCCTTTATGTGGAAGAAATTTTGAATATTTCAGTGAAGATCCATACCTCGCAGGAAAGCTGGCAGCAGGCTTTATTCGGGGAGTCGAGGCAGAGGGTATTGGCACAAGCCTGAAGCATTTTGCCGCCAATTCGCAGGAAAAGAGCAGATTTAATTCAGACAGTATCATGGACGAGCGTACCATGAGAGAAATCTATTTGACTGCCTTTGAAATTGCTGTAAAAGAAGGAAAGCCATCGACTGTGATGTGTGCATATCCAAAGCTGAATGGGATTCACTGCAGTGATAATAAAGAGCTGCTTGATACAATTTTAAGAAAAGAATGGGGCTTTGACGGCATGGTGGTGACGGACTGGGGAGCCATGAATGACCGTATAGAGGGCTTTCGTGCAGGCTGCGATCTGAATATGCCGGGAGGCAGTGAATACATGGAAAAGGCAGCTGCAAGAGCAGTCAAGGATGGCTCCTTACCTGAGGAAATTATTGATGAGTCAGTCAGACGGATATTAAAGCTTGTCTTTCGCGCAAATGAAGTATTAAAGAGTGACCATACCTGCGATTATGCAAAGCATCATGACATAGCAAGAAAAGCAGCAGAACAGGGTGCAGTATTATTAAAAAATGAAGAGGGTATTCTTCCGTTAAATCACCCCCAAAGGCTTGCTGTGATTGGTTCAATGGCAAAAAACATACGCTATCAGGGTGCGGGTTCAAGCCATATTAATCCAAAACATCTGAGTCAGCCGCTTGATTATATTAAGGATGCAGAGTTTGCGATGGGCTGTGATGAGCATGGTGACACGGATGATGCAATGATAGATACGGCAGTAAAAGCAGCAGAAAATGCTGATGCAGCCATAGTTTTTGCAGGGCTTCCGGACCGCTTTGAATCAGAGGGCTTTGACAGGGATAATATGAAATTGCCCCAGGGACATATCAGGATGATTGAGGAAGTGGCCCGTGCAAATAAAAATACAGTTGTGGTATTACTGGCCGGATGTGTGGTCGAGTGTGACTGGGCTGATTCGGTAAAAGCAATTCTATATATGGGACTTCCGGGACAGGCAGGAGGAGAGGCAATTGCAAAGCTGCTTTACGGAGAGGCAAATCCGTGTGGAAAGCTCGCAGAGACATGGTGGAGCTCATATGAAGATGTTCCGTCATCAGAAATCTACGGAAAAACCAAGGATGCGCTCTATGAGGAGGGCATTTACATAGGTTACAGATATTGTGAAAAGGCAGGGAAAAATGTACGTTTTCCGTTTGGATATGGATTGAGCTATACAAATTTTTCATATTCCGATCTGGAGGTAAAAGATAATATCGTAAATGTAAAAGTAACAAATACCGGAAATATGACAGGTGCAGAGATTGTGCAGATGTATATTACAGCTCCTAAGAAGGGCATCCACAGACCGCTTCGCGAGCTGAAGGGCTTTAAGAAGGTATGGCTTACGCCGGGAGAAAGTGCGGATGTATCCTTTAAATTAAATGAGCGTTCATTTGCTATATGGGATGACGGCTGGAAAATACAGGAAGGTGCTTATACGATCTGTGTGGGAGCGCTTACGGCACAAATCGATGTAAATGGTACGAATATTCCGGTTAAAGACTGGCAGAGCAACAGCTTTTATGAGAGCTGTAACGGTAAACCGAAAAGACGTGAGTGGGAAGCAATGTCAGGAATCACTTATACTCCGGAAAAACTGATCAAAGGGCAGTTTACAATGGATCATTCAGTAGAAGAAATGAAAGACTTTTCTTTGATTATGAAGATTATGTATAAAGCAGTCGAAAAGACAGTTGCGAAAGGCTTTGGCGGTAAAACGGATTATGAAAATCCGGATTTTCGGATGATGATGGCATCCAGTGCGGGCAGCCCGCTTCGGAGCATGCAGATATCAGGTGGAATGAAGGGCGGCATCATGAGTGGCCTCTTAGAGATGGCAAATGGACATTATTTCCGCGGAATCGGAAGAATGATTAAAGGAGAATAATTAGCAGGCGCAGGACGGTCTATGACCGCCTGCGCCTGTACTCGTTTGGTGTCATACCAAACTGCTTTTTGAAGGCAGTCTGAAAGTGGCTCTGGCTTGAAAAGCACAAAAAGGTGCTGATTGTACTGATTGGTTTATTTGTAAACTGAAGCAGACGGCGCCCCTCCTCCAGCTTGCACCGGAGAATAAAATCGCTGACGGTAAACCCAAGATTTTCCTTAAAGTAAGCTGAAAAATAGGATTTGCTGAAGCCTACATATCTGGCAACATCGCCGACTGTAATGTGCTGGTTGGTATTTTGTTTGATGTACAAAATTGCTTTTTGCAGGCGCTCATCGGTGGAAACAGGGGTTTGTGTCTGGGAAACTTTCTCAGTAAAGGTGTAGGCTATTTTACCTAAAATCTCATATAGTATATCAGGATTGTCCGTCTGTTCGGCAAGCTGGATGAAATGGTCTGAAAGCTCATAGGCAGTATCATATTCAAGACCACCATCTATCGCGGCACGGGTACATACAGTTGCGCTTATAATGATATTGTTTTTCAATTGCCGGATAGCGTTATTACTGGTAATACCTATGTGAAAATTATCATCGTTAAACTGCAGAGAGTGAAAACCCTCAATATTTCCAGTTCTGACAAGCTTTAAAATGGCTTCTTCAATCACATATGATTTATTGTACACATAGTTTTCTTTTTTATCGTAGTTCATTTGAACGATCTCAGGAGAGAGAGCCTTGGGTGAGGAGTACCCCGGGAGAAAATCAGATGGAGTCTTTACATCTTCATAAATACAGTAATTTATGAACGCAAGCTTGGAAATCAGTGAGAGCTTCGAAATATGCGGAATCCTTTTTAAAAAATCATGAAATTCATCTTTATTTTCATTAGAAATCACGTAATCGCGATACATGTTAAGGAGAGTGTCCTTTGAATATGGCACATTTGAAACAGGACCGATGATGAGATACTTAGTAATGTCAGCATCTAATCGCAGGCATCCAAAATAAACCCCATAATCTGTGGCACAATACGATATTCTATCAGGCCTGGAGATAAGAATATCAATATATTTCTGAGGGGGAAAGGTCAGTGAGGTCTGTTTCGGAACACAGGGATCGAAATTATGGTCTGCATAGATATACATGGGAATATTGTGATCATAATAGTACATTTTTAAAAAGTCTTCCATATTATATTTCCGATTCATGGTATTG
>ERZ1034626.1183-NODE-1183-length-17827-cov-17.882287_pt1 | contig 17827 bp, 19 predicted proteins | sample MGYA00520652_ERZ1034626 | MGnify/ENA primary metagenome ERZ1034626 (study PRJEB33766, sample SAMN09781765) | gut metagenome | biome: gut microbiome | host: Homo sapiens | place: Madagascar | study: EMG produced TPA metagenomics assembly of the PRJNA485056 data... | reverse complement strand
CCTCATCACTCTTCATCAGCGTAAGTGTTGCGAACTGAAAAAATTGAAACAATATATGGCAAATCACATGTTTGTCAATCAAAGCATAAAATGCGATAGAGATATCGCAACAAATCATAAAAAATTACAAGAAAGGACGAAAGAAATGGGAGAATTAGAATCAGTAATTGAGCAGAGATTAATTGACCAATTATGCGGTGGGGATTCACAGTGGACATATCGGAAGGATATTCGGACGGAGGAGCAGTTGTGGGATAACTTCAAATACATATTGGAGCAGAACAACAAGGCAAAGCTGAACGACACGCCACTCAGTGAGAGTGAATTTGCAAAGATCAAAAATGATGTATCGCACGCTTCTTTTTATGATGCAGGCAAATGGCAGGTTGGTGAGAACGGAAAAGTCTATGTGCATGTACAAAGAGGCAATGACACATTGCATTTGGTTGTGATGAACAACGAGCATATTGCCGGGGGAACGAGCGTCTACGAGGTAATCAACCAGTATCAGGCATTCAAGACAGATGAGGTGGATGACAAGCGGGACCGAAGATTTGATGTGACGCTGTTGATCAATGGAATTCCGATGATACATATTGAGTTGAAGAACAAGGATCATTCCTATATGGATGGGTATCGGCAGATAGAGAAGTATATTTCTGAAGGGAAATTCCGCGGACTTTTTTCAAATGTACAGATGTTTGTTGTGAGTAATGCCGTTGACACGAAATATTTTGCGGCGGCAAGGGCAGCAGAATTAGCGGAAGGTAAGAAATTTATAACCGGATGGGTGGATAACGAGAACTATCCGGTTTGTGATTATCTGGATTTCGCGAAGGCTGTTTTGCGGATTCCACAGGCGCATGAGATGATTGCGAAATATACGGTGCTTGATAATGAGAAGAAGAAATTATTGATTTTGCGACCATATCAGATTCATGCGATTGAAGCGATGCGGGCAGCGTCCAAGCGGAGTATATCAGGCTATATCTGGCATACAACGGGCTCCGGAAAGACGATGACATCTTACAAGGCAACAAGGAATCTGTTGATGGATATTCCGTCCATAGAAAAGACAATATTCCTGATTGACCGGAAAGATCTGGATATGCAGACGAAGATGGCGTTCCAATCCTATGCGGAAAATGACACGATCATTGTGGATGATACGGAAAATGTGGATGCCCTGATTCGGCGTCTGACAGATGGCAACCGACAGATGATTGTCACGACGCGGCAGAAGCTGCAGACGATGATTACCAAGAGACTGCAGGAGGGAACAAAAGAATATGACAAAATCCGCAACCTTCGGGTTGCATTTGTGGTAGATGAATGTCACAGAGCCGTCACGCCGGAGACAAAACGTAAGATTGAACGATTTTTTGCACATTCTCTATGGTATGGATTCACAGGTACGCCAATCTTTGAGGAGAACCGGTATGAGCAGAAAGGTGATCTTCCGCAGACAACCGATGAGCTGTACGGAGCATGCCTGCATAGCTACACAATCAAGAATGCCATTCATGACGAAGCGGTTCTCGGATTCATGGTTGAGAATCTCGGACCGAAAAAAGAAGATGTGGATGATGCGGTATTTGAGACAGAAGAGCATATGCGACAGGTTCTGGATGTGGTGCTCAATCAGTCTTATACGAAATTAGGCATGCAGAATGGAAAGGGACGAACATACGAAGGCATTTTGACAGTCGGATCCATCGCGAAAGCACAGCGATACTATGAGTTGTTGAAACGGATCAGAGAGGGCAAAGATGCATTAAAGATAAATGAGGAGATTTGCAAGGTAGTTCCTGATTTCCCGAAATTCGCAATTACATATTCCGTGACGGAAAATGATGAGGCATCAACAGTAAATCAGGATAAAATGCGGGAGTCCCTGCAAGATTACAATGAGATGTTTGGCACACATTATGACGTGGAGAATATCAACGCGTATAATAGTAATCTGAATGATCGTCTGGCTCGAAAGGAAAAACGTTATATGGAGCGGAGTCAGCAGTTGGATCTGGTGATCGTTGTCAATCGTTTGTTGACGGGATTTGATGCTCCATGTCTGTCCACCTTGTATATGGATAGATCGCCAATGAGCCCACAGGATATCATACAGGCTTTTTCAAGAACGAATCGTTTGTTTGATGCAAATAAGACATATGGACAGGTTGTAACATTTCAGTCCCCAAAAGACTTCAAGAAAGAGATTGACCGGGCATTGCGGCTGTATTCCAGAGGCGGTGAAGGCGTAGCAGTATCAGAAGATTGGGAGAGCGTGCTTGATGTTTTTTCGATTGATGTAAAGACGATTCATGCATTGGGACGGACACCGGAAGAGATTAGTCAGTTGTCAAGGGAGCAGAAGAAGTCGTTTATCTATGCATTTCGGAGTTTGGATAAGAGCTTTGCACATTTGAAAGCATTTTCCAGATATCGGGAAGAACTGCTTGCAGACTATGATTTCTCGCAGGAGGAATATGAAAACTATGCGGCAATGTATAAAAATGTTATGGAAGAGCTGAAGAAACCGAAGGATGAGGCGGAAAACGATGATCCGGTTATGGACGACTATGATCTGATTGCGTACAGCAAGATGCGGGTGGATTTCGAGTATATTGTCGAGCTGTTGCAGGGATTGGTGAATTATCTGGATCAGTCGAGCAATGATTTTCAGAATGCGATATTTGCGAAGAACATTCTGGCGCTGCGCGAGATCTCGAAGGAATTTGCTGAGGATAATCAGAAGCTCGGTGAACTGTTGGAGCAGGTGATTGATAATATCGAACAGGACAAAGATCGGTACAAAGGTCAGGATATCGCAGTGGTTGTCAACCAGATGCGCTATGATGCGATAGATACGGAGATCAAGACATTTGCGAAGCTGTGGAATCTGAATGAGGACGATGTGCGTTATGAAGTGTATAATTACCGGGATGGCGAGATGGCAAATGAAAACACCTTCAAGGATCGTGCGTATGCATCCTATAAGGAGGGTGTAGAGGAACCTATGCCGAAATTCAAGTTCCGTAAGATTATAGTAGAGAAGTTCAAGCATGATCTGATGGAGAATGTATTGCCGCTGCGCGATTGATGAAATGTCGGGATGCGGATATATAGGACGCTTTCTGCAAACGACGAATGAAAAATTGATAGGCTGGAATAGACTGGGAATATCTATGGATGGTATTCCCAGTTTTATTATAAATCGACGTGCATATTTGGATGCGAAGTAGTTTAATTCAGGTTCGCAAGGGATCGCATGATGATGTCAATGTCCTTACTTTCCAATTCCTGAATAATGTGCAAATAGGTCTTCTGTGTGGTCGTCATGCTGGCATGTCCGAGGCGCCTTGCCACACTGGCGATGGAAACGCCGGCGAAAAGCATGAGCGAGGCATGGGTATGACGTAAACCGTGGATAGAGATGACGGGGATTCCGGCATTTTTGCAATGTCGTTCCAATATTCCGTTCAAGGTGGAATTATATATTTTCCCTTTTGCGAAGATCGGTTCATCTTCCGGAAGCTTTTTCACCAGTCCGGCAAATTGCATAACGGTTAACCAGTCAATCTGTATCTTTCGGACAGATGATTGATTCTTGGTTGGCAAGAAGCCGCCATTTCCTTTGTAATCCCATGTCTTGGAAATCGTCAGTATTTGCCGTGAAAAATCAAAATCCCTCGGCGTCAATGCAAGCGCTTCGGAAAACCGCATTCCGGTTTTGGCAACCAGAAGGATGAACCAATCCCATGATACTTCCGGCCCCAGATCAAGGTCTTCGATTAGTTTGTGAAGCTCAAACTGATTGAGAAATTTCTGCTTTTTCTCACGTGGCTTTTTGCCTTTGATGATCGCTTTTCGGGTTGGATCTCGCGGAATCAGCCCCTCATCCACGGCATCTAAAATGGCACATTTCACATGGTGGTGAAAATCCATCGTTGTCTGATGCTCATGTTCTTCCGCATATTCATTTAATATTTTCTGATAAGAAATCCGATCCAGTTCGGAAATCGACAGATCGGGAGCCAGTTTTAACAGCCATTGATGCGCCATGTTGTATTTACTCATGGTGACCGGGCGGATCGCTCCTTCTTTGTAGACGTTGATCCATTGCTTGTAGTAATCACAAAACAGCATTGGATTTCTGGATGTTGGTGTGTTCATTTGTAAATCCTCCTTTTTGATAGTGGTGCACGTCGATGTATGAATGTATTAAATTAAATCGTGTCGTATCGGAGTTTAATCTTGTATTTTTTGTAGAATATTGTAATATAAATATATGGATTTTGGTTAATGGGGATATATAACTAAATGGGGATTTATGTTATATAGTTTTTCTGGCATATGTCTTAGTTTCTGTTACTTAATCCATACGATATAGAAATGTGATAGGGGGGGAGTTTATGAACGCGTTAAATTTATATTTGTTATGTCAAAATCCAGAAAACTATGATATATCAGAATATTATAGAACGTTAGCCAATGTACATAATGATTCTAAATTGAAGAAATGTGAAATTGATACGTTAAAGCAATTTGTTGGTGAATTAATAGAAAATTATGTACAATTAACACATTTAGATAATTTTTTCTATGATTTTTCAATTCCTCATATATCCAAAGAGTTTGATTTATTAAAGATATATGAGGATGATTGTATAGTTAATATTGAATTGAAAAGTAGGGAAGTGGAAGAGGAAAAAATAAAAAAACAATTAGAAAAAAATAGATATTATTTATCACATTTGGAGAAAAAGATAATAAGTTTTACATATGTTAAAACAGGAGATACTGGAATAGTTTACACTTATGACGAAAATAGTGGATTAATACAGGTCCAAATTAGTGATATTATTTCGGCGATAGGGCGAGATGTTCCCTGCGTAACTGAAAAAATTGAAGAATTTTTTAGAGCCAAGGAATATTTGATATCTCCTATAAACACACCAGAGAAATTTATCCATGAACAATATTATTTAACGGACCATCAAGAAGAAATTAAGGTAAAGATTATTAATAGTATAAATTCTGGAGAACATAAAATGTGGGGAATACAAGGAGGTGCAGGAACAGGTAAAACATTATTGCTATATGATATAGCGAAGGATTTGAGTTCCCAATATAAGTTGTGTATTGTCCATTGCGGCATATTGTCACAAGGACATGAAGAATTAAATAAAATAATGAATAATGTCGATATATTGCCAGTTAAGGTGTGTTCTTTTGACACATTAAAAAAATATCAAATTATTTTAGTTGATGAATCACAAAGGATTTATCCGGCAAATCTGTATACCATTATATCGGCTTTTCAAATAGGAAAGAACTGTATTTTTTCGTATGATTATAAACAGGTGTTATCAAAAAGGGAGATGGAAAATGATATACCTACTAAACTGAGAGAGCATGATGAGTTTTATGAAGAGTCATTATCGATAAAAATACGAACAAATTACAATATTTTAGAATTTATAGAATGTGCAATTAATTTGAAACGTATTCCAGGAGAATATGTTAGTTTTAGAAATATAGAGATTATATATGCAAGGAGATGGCATATGGCTATCGAGATTGTAAAATATTATGAGAATATTAAAGGGTTTAAATTCATATCATATACACCGTCTATAAAATCGTCAAATATAGATTATTTTAGAAATTACGATAATACACATGAAATAATAGGACAGGAGTTTGACAATGTGATTTTTAGTATGGATGATAATTTTCAATATACTGAAGAAGGGCGATTGCAGGGAAAAGAACATCCTAATTCGAATTATATTTTCTATCAATTGTGGTATCAGGGCGTTTCAAGAGCAAGGGAAAAATTGTGTATTTTGGTTATAGATAATGAAGAATTGTTTGAGAAGTTAATTGAGGTAAAAAGAAAACGTAAATGAATAGAGGTAAAAATGAACATCCAAATCTTCGGCACAAAAAAGTGCAACGATACAAAGAAAGCAGAGCGTTTCTTCAAGGAACGCGGAATTAAATATCAGTTTATCGACATGAAAGAAAAGGGCATGAGCAAAGGTGAGTTCCAGGCTGTGGCAGCCGTCAATGGTGGCATGGAGAATATGATCAATCCGGATTTTAAGGATAAGGATCTGTTGGCATTGATTCAGTACATTGCTCCGGAGGATAAGCTGGACAAGATACTAGAGAATCCGCAGGTGATCAAGACACCGGTTGTGCGGAACGGAAAGCAGTCGACACTTGGATATCATCCGGAAATATGGAAGAAGTGGTCTTAATATGAAACTACATGAAAAAACAACCAAATCAAATGCGATGCTGCATGTCACACTTGCTTGTATCTTGGTGATTGCCATTGTGATATTCTTATTCGCAAAAGGCTATGTGGTAGACAAGCTGACATTTAACATTGTAAGATACATGAGCCAGAGGAAGATTCTGCTATTATATCTGGGTGTCATCAATCTCGTAACGTTTATCCTGTTTGGCGTTGACAAGTATGCGGCGATCAAGGAAAAATGGAGAATCCCGGTGGCGACTTTGCTAGGATTTTCATTTGCTGGCGGCGCGATCGGTGGTATAATTGCGATGTACTTATTTCATCACAAGACACAGAAGAATTATTTTGCGGTTGGACTTCCGATGATGATCGTGACACAGATTGTGGTTCTGTTTTATTGTATGAATGCACCGTGGTAAATTGGGAAGTACAACGCGACAATAATTTGCATAGTGTAAAAATAATTCGAATAGAACAAGAACAAAGAATAAAAATACTAGGGGAGAAAATAAAGAAATGGGTATACTTGGAAATATTTTATGGTTTATATTTGGCGGCTTTGCAGCCGGGCTTTCGTGGGTGATTGCGGGAATCGGCTGGTGCATTACGATCATAGGAATTCCAATTGGCTTGCAGTGCTTTAAGTTCGCTGGGCTTGCATTCTTCCCGTTTGGCAAGGAAGTTACATATGGTGGAGGGGCGATGAGTCTTATCGCGAATATATTCTGGCTGCTCTTGACGGGGATTCCGATGGCGATTGCAGATGTAGTCTGGGGATGTATCTTGTGCATTACGATTATAGGTATTCCATTCGGAAAGCAATTTTTCAAGCTCGCGAAATTATCGCTGATGCCATTTGGGGCAACGGTTGCATAGGAAGAGGAAATAGATCATGCAAATATTTGTAGATGCCGATGCCTGCCCGGTCGTGCGTATCGTGGAGGAAATCGCAGAAAAATATCATATCCGGACGACACTGCTTTGCGACACGAATCATGTCCTGAACTCTGATTACAGTGAGGTAATCGTGGTTGGTGCCGGCGCGGATGCAGTGGACTACAAGTTGATTAGTCTTTGCCATAAGGGCGATATCGTTGTGTCGCAGGATTATGGTGTGGCGGCGATGGCACTTGGGAAAGGTGCGTATGCCATTCATCAGTCTGGGAAATGGTACACAGACGCGAACATTGACCAGATGCTGATGGAGCGGCATTTGAATAAGAAAGCACGGCGCAGTTCGGGGAAGAATCATATGAAAGGTCCTAGAAAACGGACCGAGAAAGATGATATAAGATTTGCGCAGTCGTTTGAAAAAATGATAATGAAAGCATGTAAGAAAATCTGATATACATACATAAATGAAAAGAGAATTAGAGGGGGAAAAGAACATGAAGTTGAAAACACAAATTAAAAAATCACAATGGTGGGTAAGCTTATTGGTGGCAATTGCGGTATATTTCGCTGTGTTGATTGGGTCGCAACTGAATGTAGTGGTGTTTAGTGGTGGAGTGTTACTTGGTTTGATCATATTGCCGTTTGCTTTTATAAAATGCATCATTGATGAGTGGAAAGAAGGATACAGGATTACGGTTATTGGATGGTTGATAGACATTGCGGTAGATGTTTATGCTACATATATATATCTAACATCGATTGGAAACGTTTTTGTCTATGTATTCAAGATATTCAAGAGCCAAATTCCGTAGTATAGAATTGCAAGTGTGGAAATCAGAAATTATAATAAATGAAAAGTGGACATGCAATCCGAAGGGAGGAGCCTTGGAATGAAAAGTATACTTATCAAAGATACGACGCGGGAGGAACGAATCCGGATCGTGCAGGGGGGACTGAATCAATGTGGCGGAGCCTGCGATTTCTGCAATGGCTGTGATAACTTAGGCGGCGGTTCCGTAGATGCGTTTTACGAGCCATATATCAACGGCGAGAAAGAATTGCGGGAATTGAACGAATCATATACAAGCAATTCCGGCATGGTTCATTAAATTATAAAAGACAGAAAAGAGGAATAGACATGAATCACATTGCAAGAGAAGACGCATTTGAATTATTGAAGAAGTACAACAAGGATCCATTTCACATCCAGCATGCGCTGACGGTGGAAGCGGTTATGAAATGGTATGCGAACGAGCTTGGCTGTGGCGATGACGCTGAGTATTGGGGCATCGTTGGATTGCTGCACGATATTGATTTTGAATTGTATCCGGCAGAGCATTGTCTGAAGGCACCGGAGCTGCTGCGCGAGGGCGGTGTGTCCGAGGATATCATTCATGGTGTATGTTCGCATGGTTATGGAATTACGGTTGAATGTGGTGAGACGATCGATGTGAAGCCAGAACATGAGATGGAAAAAGTGCTTTTTGCAGCCGATGAGTTGACCGGGCTGATTTGGGCGGCCGCGCTGATGCGTCCGTCGAAGAGTACAAAGGATATGGAATTGAAATCTCTGAAGAAGAAATATAAGAGTAAGGGATTTGCAGCAGGATGTTCGCGAGAGGTAATCGAGCGCGGGGCCAAGCAGCTTGGCTGGGAGTTAGAGAAGCTTCTGACGATGACGTTACAGGCGATGGCGGCAACCGAGGATGAGATTCAGGCAGAGGTGGAGGTATACAGCGCATGAATGAATATTTCAAAAGTATTGTAGATCAGGAACGTGTATCGGTTGTAATCTGTAACTTACAGCATGAAATTATTTACATGAACCCTGCAGCAATTAAAAATTATGCAAAGCGTGGTGGCGAGGCACTCATAGGGAAAAGTCTGCTTGCCTGTCATAACCCGGAATCGAACAAGCGGATTCAACAGGTGGTTGATTGGTTTGCAGCAGATGTAAGTCACAATATTGTATATACCAGTTACAATGCAAAGCAGAACAAGGACGTATACATGGTGGCTTTGCGGGACAGTGAGCAGAAATTAATCGGATATTATGAGAAACATGAATATCGTGACCGGGAGACGATGAAGTTTTATGATATGCAGTAGCTCAATACACAATACAATGCGTATATTCAATTCAACACGATATCTGGATACAGCGAAACATGAGGATGATGGAAAACTGATCTAACTGATTGATGTTCTGGATGCATGCAGTAAAATGTTATAAACAAAAAGCCTTGAAACACAATGTTTCAAGGCTTTTTCACAAGCAGGGGATGAGAGAATCGAACTCCCGCCAAAGGTTTTGGAGAACCGTATACGTATCTCTGCAACCCCTTCAAACTCATGAAAAAACGCTAACTATCAATAATTTTACCACGGTTTTACCACACTTTATGAAACTAATGTACCTAACTGATCTATTAAGATACGTTTATCCGAATCAGATGGTTTAATATAATATTCATATGTGGTACTAACCTGTGAATGTCCTAATAGTTCTGAAACTTCTTTGATCTGTCCGCGATCTTCTGCATCTTTTAATATGATAGTAGCAAAAGTATGTCGGGTGGAATGTAAACCCATATGATGTACACCTGCTTTACTTAAAATTGCCGAATAGCATCTACATAAATGCGAATGGGTTACAATTTTTCCTGTATTAGTATAGATCAGATATCCTGTTTCTGGATTATAGGTTGTGTTTATCAACCTTTGAATTGCTAAGATTGCTCTGTCATTTAATGGTACAATTCGATTAGATTTTTTGGTCTTAACATCTCCGATTATATATTGAATACCGCCATTTTTTCTGTCCTTTGCATATACAACATTTTGGTGTACATGCAATGTACGGTTTTCAAATGAAACATCGTCAATATGCAGTCCGCGTAATTCTCCCGAACGTAATCCTGTTACAAGCAGTAATACAATCGCTTCGCCATACCGATAATCGGCAACACCCTGTTGATTCATATGCTCTGCAATGGAAATAACCTTTTGCATTTCGTCCAACGTCAATACTTCAATATCCTTTTCTGTATGCTGAATATTAGAAGCATGTGGCATTGTAACAAGTAACATAGGATTGAAATAAATTTCCTTGGTTGCTATTTCATAACGAAAAAACTCTCCCAGCAAATTATAAATCTTCTTAATACTCGAAAAACTTAAACCTGCCTTGCATTGAGCTGTTAAATGATCTTGAATGTCTTGGGTAGTAATTTGCCCTACCTGCATTCTGCCGATTTTTTCATCTCTGATATGGTATTTGAATGTACTTTCTACTCTGTCATAGGTGGTAGCTTTGACCTTAATTGATTTTACATTTTTAAGATACTGTTCCATGGCATCACACAATTTAGCAGATCGAGAAATTGTTTTTCCATTCTGGTAATCTTCAACCGCTTTACGTATTTTCGCCTTAGCTTCTACCTGTGTCTTAGCATTCCTGTAAATCCGTTTTCCATCAAGAAATGTACTTGCTTCAAAACTATTTTCACTTTTTTGTCTAACTTTTATATTTATCCGTTGCATATAGGTCTCCTAAACACAACAACATAAAGTAAGTTTGACAATATTGTACCATATAATTAAATTGATTCAATACAAAACTTCCTTTCCGTCGTGTTCTAACATCCATCGTGTTATCATCTCTGGTGAAGAAATATAATCCCGTCCAACTTTGACAACTGGCAAAACACCAGCTTTACACAACGCCAACAACTTTGATTTTCCAAAAGGGAATATTTCTTCTAATTGTGAAAGTGTATAAATTGTTACATCACTCATTTAATTTCCCCTTCCAATTATAGATTGTAATAGGTTACAAAAATTTTCTGCTCCTTTATCCCTTACTCGCATATATCTGGGTATCGGTTCTTCCTGCAATGGTATTCCTTTATTTGCAAAAAAATGGCGTAAATCATTTAATCGAATATTTTCTCTTATAACTTCCTTGGTGGATATATCAAGAATCTGATACCGCTGTTTATAAAACGGAGTATATCTGCCTTCTTTATATCCCCTTGTTAAGTTCAATTCTGCATGGAAATAATCACGCAGGATGGCAACTATCCGATAATATGAATAATTCAAAAAATCATATTTGAGAGTAAGGGTTTCTACACCAGAAAAGTCTATGTCATAATTATCTGCATCGCTCATATTTATTTCCCCCATTTCTTATTTAATGGTTGCAAATGAAATGGATCTTCTTCTAATTCCAAAAATGGCATCAATGAAGAAACATGCTTCAATATATCTTCTTCCGTTTTCCGCTCCTTGGGAATAATATCATCCAGCAAAGTATTTTTATATTCAAATTGCGTAGAATACCGCATAAGCTTATCATCCCAAACAGATACCATGATTGACATTCTATCCATTTCTATGTATGTTCCACATCGTCTTTTTAACTGTGTGATAGGTTCTTTCTCTTCTGAAAACACATGCTCATAAAAAGAATCTATACTTAATACAGTTGTTATAATTAGCATTTCACAATTTAGGTATTTATTTTTATAGCGGCTTTTCACAGAAGAAGCATTATGATTATCCAGAATTTTCAACAGATCGGATAACCCTAAACAGGATGGTCTAAGATCATCAAGAATAAGTACAGGTTGCTGTGCATATCCATCCATCACATCATTACTGCCAGAGGAAATATAATAAGCAAGTCCTTTTTCTGTGGCTATCTTTTTGGCAAGCGTAGTTTTCCCTGCCCCAGATTTTCCTGTAATAAAAATCACTTCCATATGTCTATCCAGTGCGGTTGCTTCTAAATGTGCCTGCCTTACCTTAAATGCTTCGTTTATCTGTTTTGAATATTTCACAAGTATAAGATTATCAATTTCCAATGTCTTGTTATATTCCCGAATACTTCCATCCAAAATCCCATTGATGGCATCCATGAGTGGATTGCTTTTCTTCCCATTCTGATAGTTTTCTGTCACAGATTTATAATCAAAATTAGAAGTAACTGCATCTGGTTCATACTGGTATTTGTCAGAAGCATTGGCATGTGTAAGATACAATAAAGCATCTTCCCATTTTCCGTTGATCTTAGAAATAAAATTTTCTGGTATCTTAAACCACTTGGAAATATATGCCGTGTTCTGTGGTTGATTACTGTTAAACCGCAATAGCAGGTGTATGTGTGCAGGCTTTAATGAACCAGCTTTATGATCTGCATGTTTCTGCTCATCATCCGCAGTATAAATATCTTTGTCATGTATTACATACGCAAATTCTTTGATGCAAGCCTTAGAAGCTAAAAACAACTTCATGTTCTCCAGATCAAATAACATATTCCCTGCTTCGTCCTGTAAACGAGATACGATCTCGCAACGCTTTACATTCAATAGGCTTCTACCTTTCTACCCTTAATTATCTTGGGGAGACGAGCCCGTTCCCCAAGATATAACAAGGGGGTTTAATAATTCTACCTTTGTCGTGCGAATTTATCATCGCTTATATCCATCCTTACCCCTACATGCACCATCTGGCGATGGAACATGTGACGTAAGGAATGTATAACGCCGATCAACAAATTCTTACGACGCAGACAGCTGGTTATTTAGGCTGCTGCCGTATGGCTCGAATTTCTTCGAAGCCTTTATCGTTTGTTGCATAATATACGAACAAACGATCATTAAATAATCGTACAGCAACGAAGCTGTCAATAGCTATGCTGTAAATACCCTGTTCATGAAAGTGCATGATTAGGGCTTTTTCAGCGATAGGACGCACTTTATCTATTATTCGTTTTTGGGTAGGGTTGCACAAAGTACAATCGTACACGCGAAACTCATAGCAGACTGTGTTATTAGAGTTAAAATAGCTTCTTTCATAATACCAAGTTTCAAACAAGGTATTAAGCTTTTCAAAATAGGTATGTACAAAGTCATCCCTAATGGCTATGCCATTACTACCTATTGCTACATTGTATTGGAATGTCTGCATCGGTTTGTTTTGAAAAGTGTCTATCATTTTTTGTAAAAAATCATCCACAGATTTCTTGGCTTCATCCATTGTCTTTTGACAGGTGATTTTCACCAAATAGATAGCTCCTATGTAACAAGCTACCAAAACAATAACAACTGTTATAATCATTAAAATTAAATCTCCCATAATTTACTCCTTTCGTTTTATAAATGGTGCAGCTATTGTAATCTTGGCTTTTCCATAGTTCATATCATAAGCTCGAGCCTTCATTTGCTCAACAGGTAACTCTACCAGAACTAACCCCTGTGCAATTTCCAATTCTTCAGAAGTAATTACAGGCTTAGAACCTGCAACCTTTACAGAGAAAGAATTAAAGTTATCAGCATCTATGAGATCATATTTAACTGCAATAACATTCTCTGTCCGCTTACCTTCTGAATCTAATTCATAAATTGGCTTTACACCTTTCACTACTGCAACACCGCTTAATGCGTCCGATGCAGGGATTGTGAATACAGAAGCATTCACTGTGTTATTGATTATTTGTATCATACTGTTCACTTCCTTTCCTGAATATTTCATCAGCTGATACACTCATCATACATTAGATTTTGGGATAGGTCGAAGGTAGTAGTGCCCGATTTTATTGCGTTTTTTATTTTTTTCAAAAATTATGTTTTATACAAGTTTAGATATTCAACCAATAACATTACAAACCATATAGAAACACCATCATATAGCAGTATGTTGAGCATGTATGAAGGTAATTATCAGAAACATACATAATTAGAAAAAGGAATAGACATAATTAGAAAAAGGAATAGACATAATTAGAAATACAACCAATATATCCACACCTTCATATAGTGTGGTAAGGCATAAATGATAGGAACGAGAGCCACAAACCACTTTTTCGAGATGTACAAAGTAAACCTACAAAGTCCCTTTAGACGTTGAAACCTTTGTTCAAGGAAAAACGTTTAGGAGGAATTTGATGAACAAAAAAGCAAAAATTATTTGTAGGTTTAGTAAAAATTTTCGTAAAATTAGGAAGGAGCGGAAATTAACGCAGGAAGAATTGGCTTTTAGATGTGGTATTAATACAAAAACCATTTATTATCTCGAGCATATGGATGAAAGTGATATCCATCATTACATAGAAATCTGTCTTGCTATTGAGAAAAATTTGGGCGTATCTCTATTCGAAATTGAAAATTATAATGAAGCAGAATAATAGATAATGTAAGAGTTATATTTCCTTGGACATGGTTAAGGGACTGTATGTGTACAGTCCCTTTTATTTTTCTTCATCTATGTATTTGATAATATCGGAAACTTCGCAGTCAAGTAATTTGCATAATTGATTCACTGTATTAGTGGATATGCTGTTTCCTTTACGAATAGAATAATATGTTGCTCTGGAAAAGCCTTTTTTCTCAAGCTGATATGATGATATATTCTTTTTCTTCATTGTCTCAAACAATGGTGCATAACTAATCATTCCTACATATCCCCTTTAATAACCTATATAAATCTTATTTTATAAGTTATTGATTGACTATGTATGAATATCCGAGTATAGTATTGCATGTAATGTTAAATTGCATTATAATTTCGTTGGGAGGTATAAATATATGAAAAAACATATGAAAAAAATAATTATTGGGGGAGCAATTCTTATTGTACTTGGATTTGGTAGTGTTGCAATCTATCATGGTATAAATAAGAATGTACCAGAACCAATAGAAAAAGCAACCGATACAGATGCCTATGTATCAAATGAAGACAATGCTGGAAATGATGTCACAACAACAGCACTTGCAGACAATTCCAAAGACAAGGATACAACCACCGAAAAGGACAAAGAAGATAGCAAAGATACATCAACGGAAATGGCATCTAATACAGGAGATACAAGTTCTGCAAATACAGGCAACCATACAACAATCATAAATAATGGAGGAACGCAAAATACAACTAGCGGAAACTCTAATAATTCTAGTGGAAATGTAAACGGAAAAACGAATGGTGGCACGAAACCTAATACAACAGAAAGTCCAAAGCCTAGCACAAAAGAAAGTTCAAAGCCTAATGCAACAACAGAAGCTCCAAAGCCTAATAACAATTCAAATCAAAATAATAATTCTAATGAGTGTGATCATAATTGGGAAAAGGTAATAAAGAAAACTTGGATTGAACCTGTGGAGCATACTGAGGAGGTTGAGGTAGTCGTAACCCCAGCAGGGTATACGACAGAATATCGTATTGAAGAACATGCTTTTTGTTGTAATTGTGGAGATATGGGAAACATCTCCGAGGATACCATAGCTCATCATGCATTAACTTGTCAAGGGGGAGCAAGTTATTGGTTTGATGATGTATCTGTGCCAGTACAGGTTTGGCATGATGCGGTTACTAAGACTGAAACTAAGACAGTAATCGACAAAGAAGGTTACTGGAAGGAAGAAGTAACAGGGTACAAATGTACAAAATGTGGAACTACAAAATCTAAGTAATTAAGAATTAAAAATACATATACAACAAAAAATCTAGTCAAAGGTATATTTACCAATGGCTAGATTTTTTTATGGATTTTTCAAGGGTAAGTGTGTATAAACTTACTTTATCCTGTTGATTTTATTATAATTTCTTACCACACTCTTACCACACTTTTACCACATTTTTTTCCAATTTCAAGCAGTTTGAAACAATCTGAAACAACTTATTTCAGAAAAAGAAAAAAGCCCTAAAACCAAGTAAATACAAGGTTTTCAAGGCTTTTTCATAAGCAGGGGATGAGAGAATCGAACTCCCGCCAAAGGTTTTGGAGACCCCTATCATACCATTTGACCAATCCCCTATAATTGGGTGTGTCCGCAAGACACATGTACTATTATACAGTTTTATCGACATTTGTCAAGAATTAAATTTTGCAAATTGCAGGAAAAAAATTAAAAAAGAGGCTATAAAAAGAGAGAAAAAACGATTGTGTATTCCTATTTATTATGATAAAATAAATTAAATCTATGAATCAAATAGGCGTATATGTTCATAATATGGTTGAACGTTTCTACCAACTACCGTAAAGAGTTGACTACGAAAACAATTGTTTCGTGGTCTTTTTTTATGTTTTGATTTTGGGAGGTTATTTATGAAGTATGATGTGATTGTAATTGGTGCAGGACCGGGCGGTATTTTCTCTGCGTATGAACTGGTACAGAAAAATCCAGATTTAAAGATTGCTGTGTTTGAAGCAGGACATGCATTGGACAAACGGCATTGCCCGATTGATGGAGATAAGGTGAAAAGCTGTATCGGCTGTAAGAGCTGCTCGATCATGAGCGGATTTGGCGGTGCGGGCGCATTTTCGGATGGAAAATATAATATCACAAATGATTTTGGCGGCACGCTGTATGAGTATATTGGCAAGAAACAGTCGCTCGAACTGATGCAGTATGTCGATGAGATCAATATGCGTTATGGTGGCGAGGGCACGAAGCTCTATTCGACGGCGGGTACACGGTTCAAGACGGTATGCATTCAGAATGATCTGCATCTGCTTGATGCATCTGTACGTCATCTGGGGACGGATATCAATTATGTCGTGCTTGGAAATCTGTATGCGTATCTGAAGGATAAGGTGGAGTTTTTCTTCGATACACCAGTGAATTCGGTTGTCGCAGAAGATGCGGGCGGCTACACGGTTGTCTGCAAGGATGCATCCTATACATGTGAGAATTGCATCATATCGGTTGGACGAAGCGGAAGCAAATGGATGGAGAAGATTTGCGATGATCTGGAGATTCCAACGAAATCAAATCGTGTGGATATTGGTGTGCGCGTGGAGCTTCCGGCAGTTGTATTTGCGCATCTGACCGATGAGCTTTACGAGAGCAAGATTGTGTACCGGACTGAGAAATACGGCGACCGCGTGCGTACCTTCTGTATGAATCCAAAGGGGGCTGTTGTAAATGAAAATACAAATGGCATCATCACTGTAAATGGTCACAGCTATGAAGATCCGGAGAAGCAGACGGAGAATACAAATTTTGCATTGCTTGTGGCAAAACATTTTTCTGAGCCGTTCAAGGATTCAAATGGGTATGGTGAGAGTATTGCCAGACTTAGCAACATGCTTGGTGGCGGTGTTATCGTACAACGGTTTGGCGATCTGATCCGAGGCAGGCGCTCGACACAGAGCCGGATTGATGAGGCGTTTATCACACCGACGCTCAGTGCAACACCGGGAGACCTGAGTCTGGTGCTTCCAAAGCGTATCTTAGATGGCATTATTGAGATGATCTATGCGCTTGACAAGATTGCACCTGGTACAGCAAACGAGGACACACTGCTCTATGGCGTGGAAGTCAAATTCTACAATATGGAAGTTGATGTGGATGAGAAACTGGAGACACGTCATAAGGGACTATATATTATCGGAGATGGCAGTGGAATCACGCATTCGCTGTCACATGCATCTGCCAGCGGTGTCTATGTGGCTCGAAATATAACGGATTTTGTGAAATAAAGTAAATATATGGTATAAATTCCGGTGATTTTATGCTATCATTATCAGGTTAAAGTAGAATCAGTGTAAAGTTGCGAAAGAAAAAGGCACTGCTCGTGATTTGGCAGTGTCTTTTCTTTTGGTATGAGGTGAAAACAGCCCATTGTGGTTTAACTTGGATGAAGAACAAATCAGAGTTAGGA
>ERZ1034626.1182-NODE-1182-length-17870-cov-7.671793_pt1 | contig 17870 bp, 14 predicted proteins | sample MGYA00520652_ERZ1034626 | MGnify/ENA primary metagenome ERZ1034626 (study PRJEB33766, sample SAMN09781765) | gut metagenome | biome: gut microbiome | host: Homo sapiens | place: Madagascar | study: EMG produced TPA metagenomics assembly of the PRJNA485056 data... | reverse complement strand
CTCTTCTTGAAACTGGCATCTCTAATCCGGGTCAGAAACTCTCTGCTGGTGATCGCGATGCCCTCTTTATGAAGGTCTTTTCGGGTGAAGTCCTGACTGCCTTTGCTCGTAATACTGTGATGATGTCTCGTCATCAGGTTCGAACTATCGATCATGGTAGATCTGCTTCGTTCGCTGTTATGGGTCGTACCCGTGCTAAGTATCTTGCACCGGGCAACTCTCTTGATGATCAGCGTAAGAAGTTTGAACACACTGAAAAGGTCATCGCTATCGATGGTCTTCTTACTGCTGACTGCCTCATCACTGATATTGATGATGCTATGAATCATTATGACGTTCGAGTTGAATACTCTCGTCAGCTTGGTGAAGCCCTTGCTCAGTCTGCTGACTGTGCTATTATTAATGAACTTGCCAATATGGCCGCTAAGGATGCCACTGTCAAGGAGAATATCCCTGATAATGGTACCGGTGCTGATAAGGTGAAGGGCACTGGCAAGGCTTTCGAATTTGCTACGGGTCTTGAACTCTCTCAGTCTGCTGAGTATGGCAATAAGATCATTGAAGGTCTCCTTGCCGCTCGTGCCGCCTTTACGAAGAACTACGTTCCGATGGGTGACCGCTACTGCCTGCTCACGCCTGAAGGCTATTCTGCTCTTATTAAGGCTCTTATGCCCGACTCAGCTAACTATCAGGCTCTCTTCGATCCGAACTCTGGCAAGCTCCAGACGATTTGCGGTTTCGAAGTGATTGAAGTTCCGCATCTCCTCAATGAAGGTGTTGATGGTAAGCACACGCTTTCTGAGAAGTACACTGCGGCTGGCCTTCAGGGTATCGTGTTCCACCGCTCTGCTGTTGGTACAGTTAAGCTTAAGGATCTTGCTATGGAACGTGCCCGCCGTGCTGAATATCAGGCTGATCAAATCATTGCTAAGTACGCGATGGGCCACGGTGGTCTTCGTCCTGAAGCTGTTGGTGTCTTTGTTCAGACTGCTCAGGTCTAATAAATGACTCTTGACAGAATCCACGAGGCTTATAGCAATACGTTCTTCTGTCAGTTAAGCAAGTGGGGTAGCACCCTCTCTCTTGAGGAGGCTAAGGCTCTTGGTCTCCCTATTGACGAACCTAAGGCTCGTGTTAATGGAGAGAAGGCTGCCCCCACTAAGAGACCTGCTAGAAAGCCTAAAAACAATAACAATAAGGAAGAGTAATGATTATTACACCTAGTAATGAACTTGATGCTGTAAATGAAATCCTGTCGTCCATAGGCTCAAGTCCTGTTAACTCACTTGAGGACGACCTTAATGTGGATGTATTGAATGCTAAACGCATCCTTAGTGCAGTTAGCACTGAAGTTCAATCTAGGGGTTATCGCTTCAATACTCTTAATAATGTTTATCTTACGCCCGATTCTGATACTGGGCTTGTGCCTTTTGCCCATGATTATATCAGGGTGTTTTCTTCAGGCTATAAGCTAGTTAACAGATCGGGCTATTTTTTCGACCTTGAGACGGATACTAATGAGTTCCCTGAAGGTCTTACTGTTACAGAACTTGTTAAGAAGCTTCCATTCGAAGAGCTTCCCGTTGTCTTCCGTAAGTACATTACGGTGAAAGCCGCAAGAACCTTTCAGGTAAAGTACCTGACTAGTGCAGATATTGATGCTTCACTTCAGTATGAAGAAGCTACTGCTTATGCAGACATCGTAGACTATGATCTTATGTCTGGTGAGTACAATATCTACAGTGGTGACTCGTTTATCTCTCAACAGATTCAGAGGAGCTAAGGTATGCCTTTGGTTTCTCAAAGTGTACCCTCATTCAAGGGTGGAGTCTCACAACAGCCTGACATTATCAGATTCCCTGATCAGGTTACTGAGCTTATCAACGGTTTCCCTAATGAGGTTGAAGGTCTCCAAAAGAGACCACCCACGATCCACGTTAAGCGTATCTCAGACAAAGTAGACGCCAATAAGAAGAAGTACCACATCATCAACAGAGATGAGACAGAGCAGTACATCCTTCAGTTAGGTAGTGGTGAGTTCCAAGTGTTTGACCTTAAAGGTAACGCTAGATCTTGCTCTTTTGAAACTGATGAGGATAGGCAATACATTACTGCAGATAACCCAAAGGAATCCCTTAAGGCTGTTACTGTTGCTGACTACACCTTTGTCTTGAACACTGAGAAGGTGGTAGACGCTGTAGAAGGAGAGTCTTCAGCAGGTAAAAAGGATACTGCTCTAGTGTACATCAAGAATGCCCAGTATGCTAAGACTTACGCCATTTATGTCGAAGGTAAGTATATGTGCGGCGTTATTACCCCTGATGGTGGTGAAGCTAAGCAAGCTGTTCAGACTACTACTGCTTTTATTGCAAGAGCATTGTATGCACTTCTTAAGACTGGTAAGAGACCTGACGGTGGTGAACCTGACGTAGGGGGTACCTATGATGACCTGTTGAATCAGGTTGGTGGTAGAGCCTCTATGGGTTACTCTAGGTCTAGTGAAAGCATGAGTGACTATAACGTAGACCTAGTCGGTGACTCTGTTATTACGATTCAGTCTAAGTCTGGTTGGGATCCTCCTAATGTTTTCGTTAAGGACGGCTTTGGTAACCAGAACGCTATTGCCTACATTGGTAAGGTTACGGCTGTTAATAAGCTCCCTCCGATTGCACCTGATGGTTACATCATGCAGGTGTCTGGGGAAAAGAATTCCGAAGATGATGACTTCTATGTAAAGTGGGATGACAAACATAAGGTGTGGAAGGAAACTGTAGCACCTAAGATTCCCACTAAGATTAACCCTAAGAATATGCCTCATGCCATTGTCAGAGAGTCTGACGGTAGCTTTAAGCTTAAGAAGTTACCTTGGGTAGACCGAGGCTCTGGTAATGAAGACACTAATCCTGATCCGTCTTTTATTGGTCGGCGTATTAATGATATTTTCTTTTATAGAAACAGACTAGGCGTAATTGCGGATGAGTCTATCATTCTTAGTTCAACCAACGACTTCTTTAATTTCTGGTTTAAGTCTTCAGCCGCAATTGCTGACACAGACCCTATTGACGTTTCAGTGTCTTCTAACAAAGTAGCTACACTTACACATGCAGTCCCCTTTGCTAGAGAGCTTATGCTTTTCTCTAGAGAAGGTCAGTTCGTCTTGTCTAGTGATGGTGTCATGACCCCTAAGAGTGTTAAGTGTGACCAAATCACTAACTTTGACTACAATCCTGTGGTTCAGCCTATCAGTGTCGGTCCAAGTATCTTCTTTGTCAACGACAGGGTTAACTATAGCTCTCTCATGAGGTATTACTCATTGCAGGACGTAGCTGACCTTAAGGACGCTGAAGATGTCTCTGCACACATACCTACATACATCCCTAAGAATGTCACTAGGTTGTCAGGTAATACCACTGAGAATGTTGTTACGCTAGTGAACACAGATAATCCTAATACTGTGTTCTGCTATAAGTTTATCCTGCAGAATGGTGTAAGTGAACAACAGGCTTGGTTTAAGTGGGTATTTGGATATAAGGGTACTGAAGTAGTCCTAGCAGAGTTTGTAGGCTCAACTATTTACTTCCTTATTAACTCTCCTAATGGACTGTTCCTTGATAAGGCACAGCTTACTGGCAACACTATTGATTTTCCTGAAGAGCCTGTAAGACTCTTCATGGATAGAAAGATTGAATATAATATTCCTGAGAATGCTAAATACAGCGACTTTGAGGATTACACGGAGATCTCACTTAAGGATGTCTATGGGTATGCCTCTAAGCTCACAGGTGAATACTCTTATTATGTAGTTGCTAAGGACGGCTCCGTATGGGAGTTTGATGATTGGGACGAAGCTGAAGGTAAGCTTAGACTCTATGGTGACCATAGGGGTCAGAGTGTCTTCATAGGAATGTCCTATTACTTCTATACTGTCTTGTCTAAGCAGAACATTAAGAAGTCTACAGACAGTGGAGGTGTTGTTGCAGAAGACGAAGGTAGACTACAGCTTAGGTATTACTGGTTTAACTACTCTAAGTCTGGTGTCTTTGATTGTCACGTTAATAATGAAATCAAGAACAAGCATTTCAAGTATCGATTCACAGGTAGAAACCTAGGTGAATCCAGAACAAAGCTTGGTGCTAATAACCTGTACACAGGTAAGTTTAAGTTTCCTGTACAGGATGACAACAATGAAGTTGTTATTAGCGTATCCTCAAACAACCCTCAGCCCCTTAACATTATCTCAGGTGGTTGGGAAGGTCTTTACATTAGAAGGAACTCAGCAGTATGACGTTACTACCCCTCACTCCAGAACAGAATAACATCCTTTGTGAAATGGCTAAGTATGCTATTGAACATTGTGATGAGGTAGACATTCCTATTGAACACTTTATTCATGAAGGTGTTTACTATAGGACTTGTTTTGTTCCTAAGGATGTAGCTATTATTGGAGCTTACATCAAAATCCCTACTACTGTAATTGTCAGTGGGGATTGTTATGTTACCCTAGGAAATACTGTAGGGAGACTTAAGGGTTACAACGTCATTCAAGCTGAGGGTGGTCGTAGGCAAGCCTTTAGGGCACTTGAAGATACGCACATTACGATGTGCTTTAGAACTGATAAGGTTGACCTGAGGGAATGTGAGAAAGAGTTTACTCAAGAGTGGATGCTGTTAACAACTAATAGAAAGGAATTGATTAAAGAATGAGTGGTGTCGTAATCGGAGTAGGCGCCGCTATTGGTGCAGTAGTTGGTGGTGGTGGTTCTCTATATGGTATCTCTAAGCAGAACCGTAGTATGGTGAAAGCCTTCAAGAAGCAGATGCACTACTTGCAACTAAACTATAACTACAATCAGGCATCCCTTGATAGGCAAGAAAGATCCATGTACGACTCTGCCCTAGGCGAGTTGTTTTCTTTGTCTCTTAATGCCTATCAGAACAACTCACAGATTGAGGCGGCTATTGCTGAGACAGGTCTTGATGGTAGATCTCAAGATAAGATCAAGCAGGCAATTAGTGGACAGACTCTAAGACAAGAGACTGCGACTAAAGAAGCCTATCTCAATGATGTGTGGAACGTAAGGTTCCAGAAGGATGCCCTTTACATCCAAACTAAGGCATCCGTTGAGCAAGCTAGGGATAACCTTAACAATAACCTTATTGGTGGCTCTAAGGCTTTCCAGCAGTTCCTTAATGGTGCGATCACAGGTGCCGCTATGGGTGCCGCTACTGCAGGTATTGGTAGTGCAGTTGGTGGTGCTCTTGGGGGTGCCACTTCTTCGGCCGCCGCATCTACTGCTACGGGTGCTTCTGCAGGTATCGGGGGTGCAGGGGCTGTTAGTACCTCTCTGGGTTCTGGATTCCTGTCTTCTTATGGTCTTGCGGCTAATAGTGCAGTAGCTGGAGGAGCTACTACTGTCGCTTCTACTGGTATGTCCTCAGGGGCACTGGCTGGTATTGGAGGGGCAAGTACTCTTGCATCTACAGGTATTAGCGGTGCATCCTCTAGTGCTTCTATTGCATCCAATACTAGTGGTAACTTCCTAGGCAACGTAGTGGCTAATTACCAACAGTATAAGCCCTATGTTGACTTCGTACAGCAATGGGCTAATTATTACAACTCTAACATTACCCCTAGAAAACGAGGAGGTTACTTTTACTAATGGCTTATAAAAATTCAGACGGTAATTCCTCCATTGCCAATCAGTGGGGGCAGTGGAGATACTTCAACTCTGCTTTGGATAAACTTGGTACGGCTAAGCCTGCTACAATTTCTATCAATGAAAATAATGTAACTATCCCAGAAGCAGACAATTGGCTTGAATGCTTTAAGGACGTTTCTAAGGCTATTAAAGGTGGTTTTGAAGCTAAGAAGGAGTTGTCCTATAAGTTAGCTGATGATTACCTTAAGTCACATTCTCTTGAACAGTACCGTGAGGAGATGACCAAGGGTCTTGTGCCATTCCAAGATGACCCTCTTGCAATGGCTAGACTTAAAGAGTCTCATGGCCAGATGCTGTTCCAGTACATCACTGAGGACTTTAAACGAAGAGTTGACACTAATGAATTTAAAGGAAAGGCTCCTGAAGAGGTTGACGCTGAGTTCTTTAAGTTCATGCGTGAGAATGTGTCTGATGTAGCCAAACAGTTTGGTTATAACTCTGACGATGTGTTCTTTAACAGGGGTGTCTTTGCTAACTCCCCTGCAGAACGCATCAAGATGATGACACGTCAGAAAGAAGTTGAACATAAGTTTAACGTTCAGGACATGTTCATCACCGAATCTGCTAAGGTTCATGCAATCATCCAGAATGGTGGTGATGCTGTAGCACTTGTCAGTGCCCTTAGTGAGATGGACCTTACCGTTGGTAGGTTCCTTGATCCCGAGCATCAAAATAAACTGTGGACTAGTGTCATCAGTTCTCTTGAGAACAGTCCTGAAGGCTTCTTTACTCTACAGCAACTTGCAGACTCTAAGGATCTACCGTTTGCTAATGGCGTAACTCTTAGGGAATACCTAGGCGAAGATGGTTATAAGACTTCCCTTATTAATGCTTATAACTATAGGTACAAGAGAGACACTAAGGCTTACCTTGACTACCAGAATGGACTTGATAATCTAGCAGACAGTGGCGAGCTTTCCGTTCTTGAGGCCATTAGAAACAGTGAACTGGAAGCTAATGGCAACATCCTTACGGACAGAGTAAAGGACATCGAAAAGGCTGTGGACAGGGCTAGAGAAGTCCAAAGAAGTGCCTTGAGAGCCACTGCTGTAAAGGCCCAAAATGAACAAAAGGCTCTTATCAAGCAAAACCTAGCTAAGAAGTTTCTAAAGGACGCTTCACTTGGAAAGGAGCTTAAGAGTAGTGACTCTTCTGATCTCTCTTCAGACGACATAAATGTTGCCTTTGACTCTATGATTGAGAGTGGTGAGATTACTACTGAGGGTGCCCTTGGGATTGCTAAGAACTCTTCTGTTCCCTTTAGGGACAACCCTGCAAGACGTTATTTCAAGGACAAGGCTGAAGCGGCTAGTGAGAAGCTGACTGGTATTACGTCTGACTATCTCAATAGCGGCATGAAGCCTGAGACTATTCCTAAGGAGCCCCCTGAGGAGATCACTCAGATGATTGAGTTGTACCGTACTGATCCTCAGGCTTTCTTGTATGCCACTGGTAGTACCAAGGGGTTCACTGAATCTATCCATGGTGCTATTCTTCTAATGGAAGGTGGTAGGTCTTGGGAAGATGTTGTAAAGAGAACTGCAGGCTTTGAAAAACTCAAGGCTGACTCTAAGGGAAGAGCAAAGATTGAGGGTCTTAGAATCAAGGTCAACACTGGTGTAACTGAGATCTCTAAGATTATTGGTACCGAGATTGATCAGACAGGCAAAGACTTCATCTACAATATGGCTTGCAGGTTTGTAGGCTCTGGGGAGACTCCCAGTAGAGCCGTAGAGTTGGCTAAGGATGTCTACAGAAATCAGTACGTGACTCTCCTAGGCACTAGTGTCCCTGCTAGAGTGTTCACCTCTAGATCTTATGGCAATGCTGATCCTAAGATGGCTAAGGAGCTATTTAGAGAAGAGTTCGACTATGGTGATGACTCCAAGTATTCTGTAGATTACAATGAGGAGTCTGGAAGACTTGTTGTGTATGAGAAGGGGACGTATAACTACGTCAAGTCCTACACGACTGAGGACATCCAACGTACTCTTGATAAGGCCGCTGAAAGAAAGGCTAAGGAGCTTGAAAAGAAAATGAATGAAACTGTCTTTGATAGACTTTCTGAACTAAAGAGTGGAACTGACTAATGAATCCTAGACGTAGTGCTTGGGGTGACTTCGAGAATACGGAGCATCCCTATGATGGTATCATTAAGGATACTGCTGAGAGATATGGCTTGAACCATACCCTATTCAGGCGACAACTGTATCAAGAATCACGATTTAACCCTAACGCTGTGTCTCGTGCAGGTGCTATGGGTGTTGGTCAGATCATGCCTAAAACTGCAAAGGCTTATGGTGTGACCGACCTTAGCACCCTTAAGGATCCCTTCTTTAACATCGACCTTGCAGGTCGTATTATGAAGGATAACCTTAAGTACGCTAAGGGCAATCACTATGCGGCACTGGCCATGTACAATGGTGGTACTGCCGCAATGAAGAATTACCTTAAGGGGGACTACAAGAGCCTCCCTAAGGAAACTTGGAATTACATTGACACCATCGGTGATGATGACAGGTGGGGAGAACAGAAGGTAGATGAACCTGTCCCTACCGTTAATCCTAGTGAGCCCCCTAAGCAGGAGCCTCTTGAGGATTCCTTAAATCCTTCTGAGGATTCCTTAAATCCTTCTGAGGATTCCTACTTGATTGATAGGGAGCCTGTATTTACCAACCTTGATTTGCCTGAGGCATCTAAGGAGATCAAGCCTTTTATCAAGGATCCTGTTGATGAGGATGCTGTAAGAGCGGCTCTTGCTAATACTACTAGGAGCAAGCTCATCGGCATCAGCTTTCGCTCAAAGCGTTGGGCTGACAATCGTTATGTCTATGACCCTTCTCAGGATACATCGGATGAGCCGCAGGTCGGCTTTGCGGGCGGCTTGAAGCACGGTTATGTGCCTACATACCTTAGGATGTCCTTTGCTGACGGTAGCATCTTTGGTGAACAGTTTGCACCTTCGGATGAACAAAGGGGTGAAATCCTAGGCAAGGTAGGTTACAACATGGATAGGTACCATGCTGTACTCAACGGTGCTACTTCGATGGAGGATGTCGAAGAAAGACTTAAGATCAATGAGGAAGTAATCAAGTATAGACAGGCTGAAGCTAATGCAGGTTGGTTCCCCTCGATCACTTCCTCTATTGGTGGTGCTGTTGTGGATCCTTTGTCTTATGTTCCAGTGCTTGGTGCGTATGGTATGGCAGGCAGGGTGCTCACAGGTGCCGCTTTGGGTGCTGTGTCTAATCAGATTGATACCTATGTGTCTGGTGCAGAACATGACATCATGGAAGACATGCTTGTTGGCGCTATGTTTGGTGCAGGTATTGAGTTTGCATTCAAGGGCCTAGGTAAGGGTGGGCACTATGTAGGCGATACTGCTCGTAGAGCCAAAATCATTAGAGAGTATCAGGAGGCGGGTAAGGATCTTCCCTCTGAGGTCTTTGATGGTATTGGAGGTTCCACTAAGGTCGCTACGTCCTTGAACAACCTTCTTGACAACATCGAACGCAGAGTCCCCCTTGTGTCCACTAAGGGTGTCTTTCAGGCTCTTGAGTCTACTAACTTTAGAAAGTTCTGTGAGTCTGTCTTTGTAGACCGTGGTTCTGGTTATGTGGATGAGAACGGTGTTCATTATGCAACGAGGTTCCAAGGGCAGACTGTAGAGGAGAAACTTAGAGCCGCTCAGATTGACTTTGAGAACTTTGAGTCTGGCTATAGAGATAGCTTCAATAATCTCAGGAAGCTCGGACATGATGATGCAGAAATCAATCTAGCTATTTGTCAGGCTATTGAGAACGGTGTAACCCCTTCCAAGTTTGTAGGTAATGAAGAATTCAGTAAGATCGTAGAGTCTACTAAGGATTTCCTTCAGAAAACCTCTAAGACTGGCCAGAGGGGTGGTTATGTCCCCAGAGTAAGCGACCCTAGAAAGGTTGGTGACTTGTTTGACCCTAAGCTCCCTAGAGGGCCTCAGGTAGAGAGACTTGTTAATGAACTTTCTAAAGCTCTTGTTGACGGTGCAGTCCATAAGCCTGAAGTAAGACAGAGAATCCTTGACTACTACAAGAAGAATGTCTACGCTAAGCTCAAGGCAGAAAGGGAAGCGCAGATTGCCGAGCAAGACAAGAAAAAGGACATCAAGTACCAAAAGGTAGCTAAGGCTTCCAATAAGATTATTTCTGACAAGGCCACTCAAGCCTCTAGAAGTATTGAACGCATTCAAGAAAGAGGAGATGTTAGAGGTGACAATCTAGCTGATAAATACAATGAGCTAGAACCTGCCTACAATAAGGCTAAGAATAAGATCTTTGAGGATATCTCTAATGACCTTGAGAAGGCTGAAGCTGACTACAATAAGGCTGTTAAGGAAGCTAAGGCTAAATCTGAGAAGAAAACCAAAGAGCTAGAGAAAGAGTACAATAAACTCGATAAAACCTCTGATGCCGACATTGATGCCGAAATCAACAAAGAGATTGAGCGTCTTAGAAAAGAAGCTGAACTAAAGAAAGAGTTGGCTAAGGCTAAGGCTGGGACCGAAAGGCAAGCTAATGCCGCACAGAAGAGGTACGACAAGTACGTAAGCACTACACTTGTAGAGAGAGCTAAGAAACTCAAAGAGAAAGCCCTTAAGGCTAGAGAAGCTAAGAAGGAAGCTCTCCTTGAGGCTATCGAAGCAGAAGAGCAGAGGCTTAAGAATACCCTAGAAAGCAAGAAGGAATCCTACGAAGCTAGAGTAGAGGGTATCCAGAAGAGAGAATCCGAGAGACTTAAGGAACTTGAGAAGAAACTCGTCAAGGATAGAGACTCTATTATTGAGAAGATCGAAGCTGTAGAGAAAGAAACTGCAGATAAGATCAAGGCTAAGGAACGAGAGGTTAGCGAAGTCCAGAGACAGCAACACAAGGCTCAGGACATGGTTAGACAGGAGAAGTTTGAGGATAATCTTGAACCTCTACCTGATGAGCCTGACTGGGTAGACGTGCTTGAATGGATGCAGAAAGAAGCTAGGGAGGATGCTCTTGGTTGGATCGACCAAGGTACTTCCATGGGTAGGGCTATCATCACTGATGGTAACATTGCAAACATCAAGTACGACCCTGAGGTGACTAGAATCCCTTGGGATACCTCTGCTACTACCCGTAGTGGGTTGTCTATTGACAAGCTACGTAGGGATCCTCTTGAGGCTGTCCGTATGCACCATAACAAGGTTATTGGTGACAATATCCTCCTTAGTTACGGGTGTGAGAACTTGGGTGACTTTGAGAGTATGCTTGGTAAGATGTGGTCTGAGGAGGCTAATTCTGCCGTAAGGGGTAGAGTTGACGCTAAGAAGTTTGCACAGGCTCAGGAACAGCTTATCAACATGATCTACAATAAGCACCATAGCATGTCTGATGTTAATAGCTCTTGGCTTGGTGCTATGGCTGATGTCATCAGAAACCTTACGTTCTTCTCTAAGAATGCCATGATGGGTATGGCTAATCTCTTTGAACAGGGTGAGGCTATTAAACACTATGGTGCCCTGCAGTTCTTTAAGGGTGTTCCTCTTGTTAGAGAGCTTTTTGATAATTGGGCTAAGAATGGCATGACCAATGCAGAGATTAGACAGGCTCAGTCTCTTATCTTTGGTATGTCCGTAAGAGATACAGGTCTACTTAGAGACATTGCTACGGAATCTTTTGAGAAGCAACTACGTAGGTTCAATGGCGATAAGGCTAAGTCTATTCTTGTTGCGGCAACCGATACTCTTGCTCAGGCTTCTCCGTTTACTAAGTTCATTCAGAATACCGAGAACTCTATCGTAGAGGCTTCTCAAGGTATGTTCTTGGGTGAGCTTATTCAGTACGCTCATAACAAGTCTATTTCCAAGAAGGGCTTCCTTAATAAGGAGCTTATGCAACGCAATGGGATCTCTCAGGAGAACTTTGATAATCTACTGAAGATCCTTAAGGAATCCACTACAGTAGGTAAGAACAAGGAAATCACTATTGATAACCTTGATGCTATCCTCTCTAAGGATCCTGCCGCTCTTGCGACTCTTAGACGTATGGGCGACTATGTTGCTCATGAGGTAATCCAGAAGAACACCTTGGGTGACGCTTTCCTTTGGGAGGGTGCCCAAAAGAACCCGTTCATGCAGTTGTTCTTGCAGTTCAAGACGTTCGCTCTTAGATCCTACGATAAGAGACTTAAGAAAATTCTAGGTAGAATGGCTGAGGGTGATGCACTTGGACAAGCCTATAGTATCTTCTTGTCTACCGCATTGGGTACCGTTGGTGCACTTACTAACACCCTTATTAATACTGCAGGCATGGATGAGGAACAACGAAAGGAGTACCTTAAGAAGACTCTAAAGTATGATTCTGAAGAAGGGCTTACTTTAGACACTGCTTTTCAGGCTGGTATTAATGGTGTTATGCGTTCTAGCGTCTTTGCATTTCCATCTTTGCTTCTCAACACCGCAGGTGTGAACACTGACGTTAAGACCACTACCGAAGGCTTCTCCTCTCAGAAAGAGAAGGATGAGCTGTATGGAGGCTTTGATGCTGACAAGTGGTTTAGAGACTTGGCTCCTGCATACTCGACCATCAAGTCTTTCATGGACATTGCAGGGTACTCTGCTAATGTAGCTCGTATGACAGGTGATGAAAACTTCACCGATGAGCAACTAGAGAATCACAAAGAGAAAGCTGTCAGAGCTATTCGTAATTCTACTAATATCCCATTCCTTAAGTGGGGTCTTTATAACACTCTATCCAATAAGGATGAATAACTAAAACAATGGCTTCTACTATTGCTTTTTATACAGGTGACGGTACTACTACTGACTTTACCGTCCCCTTTGATTATCTAGCAAAGAAGTTCGTAAGAGTGTCCCGAGGCACCACCATCTTAACCGGTGGTGACTATGGGGACACCTCAAAGGACTATTATTTCCTAGATAAGAACAAAGTCAGACTAAAGGTTCCCCCTGCAACAGGTGAGGAGGTAACTATTAGACGCTATACGTCAGCTACTGATCGTGTGGTGTCTTTTAAGGATGCTTCAGTCCTTAAGGCTAATGACCTTGATGTGTCTTCTGTACAGACTATTCACATTGCTGAAGAAGCTAGAGACGTTATCAATGATGCTCTCCTTAAGGATAAGCAAGGTAACTGGGATGCTAAGGATAAACGCATCACTAACGTAGGTGCTCCTGTAGCTGATAATGATGCGATGACCTATGGCATCTACAAAGCTGATGCATTAGGTGCCCATCAGTCTAAGATTGCCGCTGAAAAAGCTAGAGACAGAGCTGTTGAAGCTGAGACTAACTCTAAGAAATCTGAAGCTAATGCTAAGTTGTCTGAAGTGAAATCTCAGGCATCTGCAGGTACTGCTGTTAGTGCTTCAAAGCATGCTGATACAGTGAAGGTCGAGAATCAGGCTATCCTTCAGGAAGCTAAGGAAATCAGAGATGAGAATAAGGTTCTTGACGCTAATACTAAGGACAATGCTAATGTAGCTCAGGTTAAAGCTAATGAGGCCAAGGTCTCTGAGGCTAATGCCAAGAAGTCTGAGGTTAACTCTAAGGAATCTGAAGACAACGCTAAGGTCTCTGAAGGTAAAGCTTCTGCTAGTGCTGAGTTAGCTAAGCAATGGGCTACTAAGCTTGGTGCTACTGTTGATGGTAGTGAATACTCTGCTAAGTATTATGCCAATAAGGCTAATGAGGTTCTTACTCAGGTTGCTACTGACGTTGTCAATAGGGTTACGGCTGAAGGTACCAAACAGGTTGGGCTAGTAAGTAATCAGGGTACTACCAGTGTTAACGCTGTGAAAGCCCAACAGACTGCCTCTGTCAATGCTGTGGTTACCCAACAGGGTACCTCTGTGAAGGCAGTGCAGGCTCAACAGACGACTAGCGTTAATGCCGTTACTGCTGAGGGTACTGAGCAGGTTGGCCTTGTTAGCACTGAAGGCACCAAGCAGGTAGACCTTGCGAAGGCTCAGGTTACCCTTGCCACTCAGAGCGCTTCTACTGCCACTGCTAAGGCTACCATTGCTACACAGCAGGCAACCCTTGCTACGACGAAGGCTAGCGAGGCTGAGGACAGTGCTACTGCGGCTAGTGCTGATGCTACGAAGGCTAAGGCTAGTGCCACCAATGCGGCTAATAGTGCAAGCACCTCTACTGCTCAGGCTACTAATGCAAGTAACAGTGCTAAGGCGGCTAAGCTCTCTGCAGATAATGCGGCTCTCTCTAAGACTGCGGCAGGTACCTCTGAGGTTAACGCTAAGGCTTCTGAAGTTGAAGCTAAGAAGCAAGCTGATCTTGCTAAGCAATATGCGGATCAGGCTGTTGCAGGCCAGTTACAGGCTGACTGGGCACAGACAAACTCCACTAAGAATGACTTTATTAAGAACAAGCCTACCCTTGGTACTCTCTCTGCTAAGAACAGTCTAGCCTATAGTGAACTTACAGGTGTCCCTACTTCCTTTACTCCGTCTTCTCATACTCATCCGATTAGTCAGGTTACTAACCTTCAGGCATACCTTGATGCTAAGACTAACGATGCTACACTTCAGGTAGACCTTACGAAGATTCGTCAGTCAATCACTGAGGTGTCCTCTAAGGTTGATGGTATTGGTGACACTCTGTCTCCTACGTATGCCAAGAAACAAGGTATTCTTGATGCTTGTGATCAAGCTATGAATGGTGCTAATCCTGTCCATGCAGGTGATCCTACTCTTGATGACATTAAGTCAGCCTTAGCTACCATTCAGGCTCAATTAGGCCAGTTGGAAAGCATAAAGTATGTCAAAGAGACCGGTAAGAGTTCTGATGGCAAGAGTTGGTATCGCAAGTGGTCTGATGGGTGGCTTGAACAGGGAGGTGTTAAAGAAGCAACCGTACTTAATGGCGCAACATCAAAGATTACTTTGCCCATTGCATACAAAGACGCCTCATATAGCATTAGAGGTATTGGAGTCAAGAGGCAAGGTTATTATGGCTATGCAGTTATTGAGCAGAATAGCATCACTAAGAGTTCTTTTGCATATGCCGCTATGGGAAATTCGTCAAATGATGGCGTTGTTAAGTTTCACTGGTATACTTGTGATTATATTGGGTGATAAATAATGGACGATCAAGAATTTATTAATCAACTAGCTGAAAAGCTAAGTAAACTCGGTACTGTAAGACCTCTAGGTTTCCACTATCTTCACCCCTATGGTACAGTTCCTGCTGATTCTATTATTTGTAATGGAGCTACGTATTCTAGAGCTTTATATAAAGACTTCTTTGATTACATTACTACTCAAGGATGGGTGAAGACTGAAGCTGAATGGCAAGAGATTGCTACTAGAGACAATGGCTTCTGTCCTTTCTACTCTTCGGGTGACGGTAGTACGAACTTTAGGGTTCCTAGGTTCGCTCCTTATCAGCAGATCGTCATTGCGAGCGGGAATGCGGGTACGTACCATCAGGCGGGGATTCCGAATATTACGGGTAGAAGTGACCTTGGAGGTATTTATAGTAGTATCTCTTTTAGTGGGGCGATTGCTACTGCCTCTAACGAAGGAGATGCTACCGGTGCAACTCATACTAATGCAGGTGGCAATCAAAAAGTTAAGCTAACGTTCAACGCAAGCAATTCTAATTCCATCTACGGTCGCTCCGACACTGTTCAACCCGAGAGTCACGAATGGGTCATGTGTGTAGTAGCCTACGGTGTAGCTACTAATGTAGGGGCTGTAGATATTCAGAATGTTATGTCTGCGGTGAATGCTGTACAAGCTAGTATTACAGAGGTTGAAGGAAAGATTACTAAGTTCGCCGCACCTGCATACGCGTCTGGTTCTAAGATTAAGGCAAACACGACTGTTACGATTCAATCGAACGGGTTTCTTAGATATTTCATTGTGCTTGTTGGAACAGGTGGAAAGGAGCAGTACATCACCATTAATGGAACGAAGTTGACTATTTCCGCAGATAATTTTTCTTCAGACAGGGGTATCCTTCCAGTAATGAAGGGGGATAAGGTGAACTCTAGTGCTGATGAATGTATGTTCTATCCCGCTCGTTATGGAGCGTGAAAACTATGAATTTTGAACTTGATAAATATTACGAAGGTGCGTATCCATCCGAGGCTGTAACGTGGGCCAATGCGAACGGAGCTTACGTCGAATTGATCAACTCGGGCTACATTCTCAAAAAGAACCATGAACCTACAGTTGAAGAGATCGCAGAACGCGTGCGACGAGAACGTGACATAAAGATCGCTGAGACTGATTACTACATGATGCCTGACTACCCTTCAGATCCCAATAATATTGAGGAAATGAAGGTTTATAGGCAGGCTCTTAGAGACATCACTAAGCAGGAGGGTTTCCCTTCTAAGTTCACTTGGCCTGATGTCCCTAAATTCCTCTGTGAGGATACTTCAGACAACCTTGGTCTTGCTAAGGTTGGTCTTTAATCTATACTAAGGTATTCTTTCGGTAACTATGGATACCTTAGCTTTATCTAATTAAGTTACTACATAACTCTAGGTAAATCCTAGAAAGGAAATATATTATGGCAGAATTTGCTTCTAAGGGTGTTGCAGGCTCAGGTCTCGGTCTTGGTATCGCAGGTACGGCCCTTGGTCTCCTCAATAACGGAGGTAACGGCGGTGGTGTCCTTGGTGGTCTCTTTGGTAACAACAATCAGGCTACCATCTCTGCTCTTCAGGCTGAGAACTCTCAGTTGAAGGCTGAGAACTACTCCGACAAGAATGCCAAAGAAGTCTATATGCAGTCTTTGACTGACAACCGTAGACTCCGTGATGAAACCTTTGCTTACCTCAAGCCTCTTGCCGATGAATCCGCGAACAACCGTGTTGAACTCGCTAAGCTTCAGGCAGAACTTAAGTGTTGCTGTGAGAAGCAGGAGTTGCGTGAGCAGATTGTTCTTGGCAAGGTCAATGAACTTGCTCTGACTACTCAGGCAAAGTTTGGTTGTCTTGATGGAACCATTGCCAACATGATGGGTACTCTTGGTAAGATCACGGATACCATTGTGCCTATGAGTGCCATTTGCCCGACTCCGATGGCTAAGTACAATTCGTGGACTGCTCCTACGAATACTCCTGCTACTGGAGCATAATAATTCCTTATGAAAATCAGTTTGAGTAAAATCTCTCAGGTTCTCCCTGAGTTCGTTGATACTCGACTGATGCCTAGTGCTCCCTCCACGATGAAATGGATTCTTGGAGGGAGTACGTTCTTGATTCTGCATCAGGCGGATACCCTCATCGGTAAGTATCTGCCTATGCTGAAACAGGTAGGTATCGTCGATGAGAACAACAAGGTAGACATCGATGTTGCCAAGGGCTTCATCAACAGTGCATTCGATAAGAGTGGTACTGTGGAATACCTTGGATTTAAATTTGATAAGTCTGATGGTGAGGCTCTAATTAATATTATGGAGAAATACAAAGATGATTGATGAAAAATGGGAAGATAATGTTTTTATGATGGCTAAGCATAAACTTCTTGAAGCTATTGAGAAGCGTAACAAGGAGTCTTACCATACTGAGGGAGACATCCGAGCCTATAAGGATGCCCTAAAGGCTTTGTACTATCTCATTAGCATTGAGAAGAGCAAGTAATTCGGGTGTTTCAGTAGTCCTAAAGGATTTACACACAGTAATTAACGGAGGACTACTGAGCCTATCTAACAGACTAAGTAAATGAATATACAAGTTTATTGGGATGGCAATGTAGGTGCCTGTGAGTATGAGAACCGTAAGGCATTCTTTACAACGAAACCCGACATTCCTACGGTTACCTTTGATGTCATCGTGTATAGCGAAGACAACAGCGTAACGAAGAAGATTTATGCTAATATTACTAGTGAACTTACTTCTGAGGAAGTTACTGCCATAAAGCAGTTTGCTAAGGCACAGTTCACGGATAAGAACAACACTAATTAAATAACTAAATACACGATGGCACTGGAAGTAATTAAGAAAGACGGTACTGTAGAAGGTTGGAACGGAGAGAAGATCAAAGAAGCTGTCTATAAAGCGGCTGCTAGAGTGAATCAATATGTGGAGACTGATATTCTTGACAAATTGGTTGAGAAGGTTCACTCTTGTTTAATTATTGATAGAGATGCCC
>ERZ1034626.1178-NODE-1178-length-17884-cov-18.499411_pt1 | contig 17884 bp, 14 predicted proteins | sample MGYA00520652_ERZ1034626 | MGnify/ENA primary metagenome ERZ1034626 (study PRJEB33766, sample SAMN09781765) | gut metagenome | biome: gut microbiome | host: Homo sapiens | place: Madagascar | study: EMG produced TPA metagenomics assembly of the PRJNA485056 data... | reverse complement strand
TGCTAGGTGTGTTAAACAATTAGGGTTCTATACATAATCATCATCATCATCATCATCATCGTCGTTTGCTAGGTGTGTTAAACAATTAGGGTTCTATACACTAGCAAGGTAATAATCACGACAAATTATGTTTGCTAGGTGTGTTAAACAATTAGGGTTCTATACATATAATATGCCCATTGCGCAGGGTGGGCGGTTTGCTAGGTGTGTTAAACAATTAGGGTTCTATACCTTGCTAAATACTCAGTAAAACTACCTAACGTTTGCTAGGTGTGTTAAACAATTAGGGTTCTATACGCAATCGGAGACCGATACGCTTTTAATGCTGTTTGCTAGGTGTGTTAAACAATTAGGGTTCTATACAGATTGAGAGTAAACACTATGGACGATTCAGTTTGCTAGGTGTGTTAAACAATTAGGGTTCTATACATTATTGCCAATAAGTGATATATTAGTAGGTTTGCTAGGTGTGTTAAACAATTAGGGTTCTATACGAAATATCTCTCCGACACGGACTATGTGATGTTTGCTAGGTGTGTTAAACAATTAGGGTTCTATACGTCTATGACAAGGTCTCTAAACTATTTAGTGTTTGCTAGGTGTGTTAAACAATTAGGGTTCTATACGAGATTTTGCGAGTTATAATGAATATTGTTGTTTGCTAGGTGTGTTAAACAATTAGGGTTCTATACAGAGAATGCAGGCATCTCACGAGCAATAGTGTTTGCTAGGTGTGTTAAACAATTAGGGTTCTATACTCAAATCTTTCAGTTCATCATCAGTCATCTGTTTGCTAGGTGTGTTAAACAATTAGGGTTCTATACAAATGTGAGCGAAAAGTAGATCCTCCATATGTTTGCTAGGTGTGTTAAACAATTAGGGTTCTATACAAATGTGAGCGAAAAGTAGATCCTCCATATGTTTGCTAGGTGTGTTAAACAATTAGGGTTCTATACGTCTATGACAAGGTCTCTAAACTATTTAGTGTTTGCTAGGTGTGTTAAACAATTAGGGTTCTATACGACAAACCAGGAAGAAAGCCAATCGAGACGGTTTGCTAGGTGTGTTAAACAATTAGGGTTCTATACAGTATGCATTCGAAGGAAGTCCGAATTTGGGTTTGCTAGGTGTGTTAAACAATTAGGGTTCTATACTTAAAATCCATTTGGTGTTGCATGGATTCAGTTTGCTAGGTGTGTTAAACAATTAGGGTTCTATACATGTAATATGCCCATTGTGCAGGATGGGCAGTTTGCTAGGTGTGTTAAACAATTAGGGTTCTATACATAAAGACACAATCACAGCTTGGCACGTTGGTTTGCTAGGTGTGTTAAACAATTAGGGTTCTATACATTGGTAAGCAAAAACCAAGCAATATCAATTGTTTGCTAGGTGTGTTAAACAATTAGGGTTCTATACACTTTATTTTCATTTTCCAGCTTGTCCATGGTTTGCTAGGTGTGTTAAACAATTAGGGTTCTATACAAAGATTTCCTTAAGCATTATCGTCGTGGCGTTTGCTAGGTGTGTTAAACAATTAGGGTTCTATACAGGCAAGATAATTTGATGCCCCCCCCGATACGTTTGCTAGGTGTGTTAAACAATTAGGGTTCTATACCCGCGCCGAAATCGGTCGTATAACGCAAATGTTTGCTAGGTGTGTTAAACAATTAGGGTTCTATACAATCTTCTTCTTCTCAAGAAGAAATTCCAGTTTGCTAGGTGTGTTAAACAATTAGGGTTCTATACACTAGCAAGGTGATAATCACGACAAATTACGTTTGCTAGGTGTGTTAAACAATTAGGGTTCTATACCAAGGCTGCAAGGATATTCAACGATGATGAGTTTGCTAGGTGTGTTAAACAATTAGGGTTCTATATGCATAGAATTTTTAGCAATACTCTCAAACAGTTTGCATAGTGTGTTAAATTGTCAAATTCTTAAAATGTTTTTTGCTATGTTTTATCAGTGATTCTTATCACTGATTTTTAATTTCTACATAAAATTTTTAGCTGCTTCTTTTATGATCTTAGACATTTTTATAGACAAATCATTTAAGTCACAATTTAATTCATCTTTGAACCATCTCTCATACATATGCATCATTCCACCAGCAAATATATTAAGCCTTATTTTAAAAACATTTGATTCTTTTACTTTATTAGGAATACTCTCATCAGTTTCCATATAACTATAGAAGAATTTACCTAAGGCCAATCCTATGAAAATAAAAGAGATGAAACAACAATTGGTAGATGCTATCAATTCAATTCCAGATGTTCCATCTATTTATCAAGAAAGAGAATAAATAGTAGAGTAGATTTTAATCATTGTTTAACCCCTTAAAGACACACGATTTAATATAAAAATCTCGTCTATGCTTAGGCATAGGCGAGACTATTATCAAGGGGGAGGGAATTAAATGATTATTTTTTAGAATTCTTCTTCGTCACTTCCGTTTGCACTGACTTTGACTTCTTTTTCTTTGATCTTAATCTTATCCAAGGATATCAAAGCGATGAATACAGCATCTAATGCGACTAATCCACCGATGACTCCCCATCCGGTGTATAACCAGATTTTCCAAGGAGACATTGTGTATGAAACGTGTGCACCAGGAGCAATTCCTTGCATAATATTTGAGTTTGCTTTATTGTAAAGAATATGTTTGGTGGCATCTTTGAGGTAATAAATAGCAGTAGCGCTTTCAGTATCGTATAATCCGTTTGTTCCGTTGTTGGTAAGAGTTAAGGCACCACCCTTTCTCAACATCCAATCGGTTGTCATGTAGGTGTTAGGCTGTCCACCAGCATCGGTTACAGTAGTTCCAGTATATCCGAACTCGTCTCTAAGGATTCCAAACAAAGCATCAGAAGCTCCACCCCATCTAGCACCGATTCTGTTGTAGCATGTCATGATTCCTGTAGCGGCAGGCATGGTCTTTTTGGACATCACATACTTTCCATTAGAATCTGTGTCGTAATAGTTAATTTCCATCTCAGCTTCTTTGATGTATATTTCCCATCCTCTGTTATAGACTTCACGGAAGGCTTGCTCGTTGACATAAGAACAATATCCGTTCTTTTGTCTGTTCGTCTCTTGCTCATTCAAAGCATAGTGCTTCATAAAGGTTACAAGACCTTTTTCAGAAGCTCCACCAGCTTCAGCAGCAGCCATCTTTCCGGCTAAGACTGGATCTTCTGAATAGTATTCGTAGTTTCTTCCACCGAAAGCTGAACGATGGGTGTTCAATCCGTATCCGTAGATGCCGGTGATCAAGGATCCACCGGCTAACTTGTTTCCATAGGATTCTTCACCGAAACATTTACCCAATTCTCTAGCTAAAGTTGTGTTGAATGTTGCGGCTACCATAGGATCACCACAATACCACTTGTTGACATTCTTGATATCCAAGGCATGAGCATAGTATCCGTAAGGTGAATCGGCATCGAAGGACTTAGGAACTCCGTTTTCAGCATCTTCCAATTCGTTCCATCCACCATTGGAGAACATATTTACCATTGAATCTATTGTAAATTGATTCATATAATCGTCCCACTTAGGATCGTCGTAATCTACTCCTCTCATATCAGCCAAGGTATAGCTGGTCTTGTCGGTGTTGGTCTCAGGCATCTCAGTTATAGGATTGTTTTCTTCATCCCAGACATTATATTTTGCGACTTGTTTCTTTGCTCTCTCATCAGACATCACGAAGTCATTTCCGGTAGGAGAAGTCGGGAATGAATCTTTGAAGTTGGCACGAGTGAAGTTGTGGATATATCCATCTCCAACACTTCCTTCGTTGTATTCCTTGAACTTCCAATTCAATTCATCATCTTCCTTGTTGGTTGCGACACTCTTATCAGTCACTCTCTTTCCGGCTTTTCCATCTTTGTAAATCTTAGACTCGGAGACATAACGGGTATAAAGATGCTTGGCTTTTTCGGTGTCGGACTCGTTATCGATAGTTGCCCATGAATGTGCATCATCAGAAAGATAGAAGTTGTAGTATCCACTATCCATGACATAGCATTTTTCATTCTTGTAGTCATAAGAAGTGAAGTAATCTTCTTTGATTTCGATATCTACAGTCTCAGATTCACCAGGCTGAAGCATCTTTGTCTTAGCAAATCCACCTAAGACTACATGAGCTTTTTCGATTCCACCATTTGTGTAAGGAGCATTTACATAGATTTGTGCAACACCTTTTCCAGCAACATTTCCAGTGTTTGTGACTTTGACTTTGAAACTATAAGTTTCATTCTTCTCATCATATGTAGGAGCACCTTCATATTCATTGGAGAATGAAGTGTAGGATAGTCCGTATCCGAAAGGATAGACTACTGAGGTGTCATAGTTGAATCCTGAATAGTTTCCTTTGTCTGCCTCATAAGCCGCAGTTTCATAATATCTATATCCAACATATATTCCTTCTTCATATTCCACGAAGAATGTCTCATCTTGATATGAATTCAATTCTGCTGAATTGGAGTACTTATAGGATCCAAAGTTCTTATAGGTAGGATCCTTGGTCAAATCTCTGGCATATGTATCTACGAGGTGACCGGAAGGGTTGACTGTTCCATCCAAGATGTTTGCTAAGGCTGTTCCACCTTGAGATCCACAGCATCCTGCCCAGATAGCAGCTTTGATCTTAGAAAGATCATATGTAGCTCCGGTGTTATAAGGATCGGTGTAGATTCCATCAGCTGACATGTTAGGATCATTAGGATCCAAGAATCCCAATTCCATGGTGTTGGCTGAGTTGATTACGACTATGACCTTTTTGAAATTCTTGGATGCGTAATCCAACAATTTCAATTCATTGGTCTTGATAGTTAAACCAGTACGATGATTCTCGCTAGCACCGATATCCAAAGACTGATCGTTTCCTTCACCAGAGTTTCTCTTCAAAGTTACGACTGCGGTGTCATATTCACTGAATGTTCCTTTGACTGTATCTAATTTAGATGCAGGATCAGCGAAGTCATCGTTGACAGAAGCATATAAGTTTGTCACTGCTTCATTGGTTTGGAACTTGTTAGCTAATCCTTTTCCTAAAGAAATAGCTCCGGTAGTATTTGAAGGATCCTCACCACCAGACATGTTGTTGTGCCAGGAATAGTATCCTAAGATTGTTACTTTGGTAGTAGAAGCCATAGGTAAGGCGTTGTCATCATTCTTGATGAGTGTCATACCTTCTTCAGCTGTGAGCTGAGTCATATCCTGTGCTTTCTTCAAAGCTTCATCTTGGCTTTTCACTTCATAATCGATGTAGTTCCCATCTAATCCTTCACCGCTATCGGTAATGATTTGATCTCCAGGGAATAAGAGATCGAGGTTTGCGGATTGAATGCTAGCTGCAATTTGAACACCTGTCATCAAGACCAATAAGGCACCGCCGATAGTGCTCAATGTGACAATTTTACTTGTTTTTCTTTTCATGGGTTTTACTTACCCTCCTTTAATTTCATCTTATAAGCTTTTGCATATTTCTTTTGATAAATGAGAAGAAGTCCATTGAATATTTTGAATATTCCAGTAACCAATCCTATTATTAAGATTTGGATTGGATAGAATGTTATTCCGTATGATACTTCACCATTTAAAGCAGGAATTAAATATTCTGAATAGTAGTATGTATAGGAATTCTCTACTGCTTTTGCATTTGCTATTGCAAACTTATCACAGCAGAACAACATGATGGATCCGACTATTACTAATCCGCCCATAACGAATTCGAGGATAGCTTTTTTAGTATTAGTTCCTTTAATCTTTCTCCAACGGAAGTAAAGGATAGAACAAATAATCAAAGCCAAGAATGGAAGAACGAAGGCTAATGTCAGCCAAATGTTGAATGAGTATTCTTGATATCCTTGGATGATCATTGGACCTACACCCCAGTAAAGAATTTGCCATCCAGGGTAGTCGAATCCATCAGCGTATTTTGTTCCGGTTAATGTTTGAATGTGGATGACACCCATGAAATTGAAACATACTAATAACACGATCATAGTCAAGGCTAAGACCATGGATATGATGAATGAGATAAAGACTGTTTTTTTTATCTTATTCATCCTTTCTTGATAGTTTTCTAAATTGAACATATTTACTTATCTCCTTTAGATGTTATTTTGAAGGTGTATAAGTCAACACTACATCTGCTGTTGAAGTTCCAAAGAAACTAGAGACTGAAATTTGGAATGAGTAGACATAGTTTCCAGCATCATTCTTTGTTACTTCGACTGCATCTTCACCTTCAAATGTTAAGGTGAACTTATCATCAGCGAATGAATAAGTTCCCTTCTTGGTCAATGATCCATTGGTATACAAGTACATTGAATTGTTGTTGTCAGACAAATTCAATTCGACTTTCTTTTCACCGCCATCAGGACCTTGCATCGAATAAGAACCTATGAATTGATATAAAGTCTTTCCATCGAAGTCTTCATTTGTCATGGAATTGTTATTCCCATTCTTTGAATAGAAGTAAGTGGTGGAAGAATAAGCCAATCTCATTCCAGGATTCAATGTGTTGACTGAATTATCTGCTACATACGATTTATCTTTGTCGATCAGGGTGAAGACATTGTTTTCTTCTTTCCACTTCAATCCCATGATTACTTTTCTTTCTGATCCGTTGGCAGTGTTGATGATTGCACTGTTGTCTGAATGAGCATAAAGGTAAGCTGTGGCTACTGAATTGTTGTTTCCGGTTGTAGTTCCAGAGAAGATGTATTTGCTATCTCTTTCATCCCAAGTTTTATAGTCAGAAGCCAATGTTTTTCTAAAAGCAGAATCTTTGAATTGGAACAAAATGACATTGCTACCTTCAGTTGTGGTGAAGTTGTAGTAGAACTGATGTCTTCCTTGAAGTTGATCATAATCTGTATGGATTACAGTCTTTGCTGAATCGTTGAGATTGATGACATATCCGTAACCTTTTTCTTCAGACCAAGTTCCATCATAGGATTGGTTGAAGCTTGCCAATTGTTCAGGAGTTTCAGAAGTTTCAGAGGTTTGCTGTTGTTGACCTCCTCCCATTCCTCCAGGACCCATTCCTCCTCCGGGACCACCTTGTCCGCCAGAAGAACCTTTTCCAGTGCAAGTTGCAGTAAATGTTACTTTGTTGTCTTTGGTCATATCCATCGACATCTTATATTTGTGCTGTCCAGCAGATACTTCTGCATCCCATTCAGTATTTGTGACAGCGACAAAATGAATGGTGGAATCTTCATCTTTTCCTGAACTAGATGTTCCAAAATTGTTATTGGAAGTTCCACAAGAAGCTAAGGAAAGAAGGCTTAAGGCCATCATTCCTACTAACCCGGCTCGTCTTAGTGATTTCATTTTTATCACTCCTTTCACCAGCAATTTTAGAAAGGGGTTTCTTATAAACAATAGAATTCTTGCAAGCGGTAGTAAAAAGCGAATAAGTGGTTTGATAACAAATGTAAGCGGTATGAAAAATCGAATGAGTGGTAAAACTCATTCGATTGATTTATAGGGGCTATAGGTGTGTTAGAAGGATAAAATTCCGTATTTTTCGCAGTTTGATAAGAGTTTTTCCTTTACTTCGGCTGATTTTCTTCTACTAACTGGTAAGATTATTCCATCTTTTAGAAGGAGAATATTATTTTTCTCTATAGATTTAATAAATATGAAATTGACTATATATCCTTTATGAATTCTAATAAAGCCCATACTTTCCAAGTCGTTTTCTAGAATCTCCATTTTGGATGATATTTGTATAGGGCTCTTAGTATTGTTATAGAAATGAAGTGTTTGGTTTACTCCTTGACCTTCTATATAGGACACTTCTGATAGATTGACGCTTACCTTTGCTCCATTTGATACGAATAGAGCTTCTTCATGTTTCTTTATTCTCTTTTTATTTAAGTATCTATTCAATATTTCGCTTATGTCTAATAAAAAATTGCTTTTTCTGATGAATCCGATAGGATTTACTTTGAAGGAGTCGAAGACTCTTTCTTCTTTTGATGATATGAATGCTATATCAGTGTTTGGATGGTTATTCTTTATTGATACTGCGTAGTTGATTCCATCACAATCAGGCATATTGATATCTAAGAAGACTAAATCGAAAGGAGAAGATTCAAAGCCTTTATTCATATCCTTATAAGATGTGTAAGTATATATTTGACCTTCTATTTTGTTGCTTTGAAGAATATCTTCTACTGCACTTCTTATGATTCCTATAACTGATTGGTTATCATCAAGTATACCTATTTTCATAATTTGTTAATTCTCCTTAGATTCTTCATCAGGGTAATTCAGCATTGCTTTGAGAGTGAAAAGACCGTTTTCGCAGGTTCTATTCAGTGTTCCTTGATATTTAGATATTATTCCTTTGATGATTTTATATCCAAATCCATGGACGGCTTTATCTTCTTTAGTTGTTTTGTTGTTCTTTATATCTTCTAAAGTTAATTCTTTAGATACAGGATTGGATACTTCTAATAGGAAGAACTTCTCGTATTGTCTTATCCTAATGGTTACTATAGGCTTTTCTATCTTGTAATAGGTACAAGCTTCTATAGCGTTATCTATCACATTGGTAAGTAGGGAAGATAAATCAGTGGATAGGATCGATACTTTATCAGGAACTGCTATTTTTGTATCAAATTCTATATTTTTTGCTCTAGCTTTTGAATATTCCATATTCAATATGGATGAAATCATAGGATTGTTACAACTTATAAATGATATAGCTTCTAATGTTCCATCACCATATTGATTGAAGAATGTTTCTAGTTCGTCATATCTCTTTTGTTCTATCAATATTTTCATATAGCTATATTGATTTTTTTCATCGTGTTTTATAGCTCTTAGTTTTTTGAAGTACTCATCAGAAACAGTTATCAATTCATTGTTCTTAGTCAATTCGAAGTTCTCTGCTTGAAGTTGTACCATGTTTTCATTCTTTATACATATGGTGAATATCATATAGTAGGTTAGATAATTTATTACTTCTACAAAGATGAACAATAATAGTTTTATTACTGAGAAATCAAATCCTGGATTGAAGCTGAAGGTGGAACAATAGATACAAATTCCTATTTCTAATAACGATATAACGCAAATATATATTATGGACTGAATAGGAATGTCCTTTATCTTGGACAGACTGAAATGTCTAATGTAGATAGAAAATATTATAGTTGATACTGTCAAAGCGTTTCTAATTACAGTATCCAATATCTTTGAATATTCCAATTCTCTTAAAAGAACAGGAAAACAACTACCTAGCTCACCAGCTATGAAGAACATTGAATATACTGATAATGAAATACAAATCTTAGCTTTGAGATTTGTTTTTTTATTAAATATAGGAATAAGATATAATGCAGTTGTTAGAATATAACGAGTGAAGAATTCTCCATATTTGTACATTTTACTTATGCAGAATTGAATCAATCCAATTATATTTATGATTACAAATAATATGACTCCATGTAATGTGGTCAAGAATGGTGGACTTGTTATTTACTGGCATCATACCTTTCACTTCCGGGTAGAACTTTTCAAAATGGAGCCAGAGCCAGAAACGCTCGTCGCAGAGGACGTATCTCGGAAGAACTTTTAGAGCTTCGTAAAGTGTCACAGAGTTCTTGAAATCGACATCCTTATCTTTCGATTCCGGATTATCCATCATTTCGAAGTCGCTTATCTGGAATTTCTTTTCGATAAACATAGGTTTTGGAAACTCCGACTGAATCCAACTATTATCATTATTTGTCTTGATTTTCTCAGTGACTCTAGCAATATTTTTCTCAAGATATGCCAAAGCCGTATCAGACATCATCTTGATGTTGATTGTTTTCTCATTCATTTTCGTCATCCTCCGTTCCTTTCAACGCATTCACAAGTTTTTCCATCGAAACCTCGAGCGGATTGCCAAGGAGCATCTGTGATAATAGACTTGCCGGTGTATTCTGCAGCTCTTCAGCAGTAAGATCCTTGCCAAACAATCTCTTATAGGCCGTCATAATGGAGTGGAACCAGAAATACTGACCGCAGATATCATCGAGTTCCTTATGATCGTGTTTGATCAGATTCGAGCAATTGTTCAGAGCATCCTGAAGCGCAGGGACCAAGAGCATGCAAAAGAAGACTTCCCGGTAGTCCGGAGCTGTATATACAATCTGGTAATTCTTGAAATCCTTTTCGGACAACGTGACGATGATTTTTCTGGGGTTGCCATCGCAGTCAACAGAGTAAGGTCCATCCTTTTTATCATGGTCGACAATGATAGAGAATATGGACTTGACGACATTGTCCGAGCTTTCGTCATGACGGAATGAGACGGTGAAGCCGTCATAAGCCGCAACAATATCATATTTCTCAATCTGAAAATCAATTCCTTTGTAGTCGTCATCGAATTCTTCTGATACGAGCTTGAAATCTTCCTTGGCATAGGCGAACAAGGAAATGCATACCTTTTCGACGAAATCTACTTTTTTCAAGACGATGTCCTTTGGCTTTTCCGTAAGCTCGAATTTTTTACGATATACCGTATCCGAGCACTCAACAATCAAACAGATTCCGATTCTCCCTTCTTTGAAAAGACTGTTGATGGCCTTGCTCTCGGTAGCAAACGTGAGGCCCTTCAGTGTATAGTTCGACTCATCCTCAACGGCTTTATAATTGAGGCTGAAGCTTTCCGATTTGAAGCCGGAAAAAACAGGGTTGTTGTTGAGAACCGGGTATGGGAATATTCTGCCTTTTACTTGCATATTACTTTGACCTCGCTTCCGAAGTAGTCGTTCGTATTCGTTGTGACATCGAGCACGACCTTCTCGTTTGACATAATTTCAAACGGACCGTATTCATTGCTATCCGAGCATTCTACAGACACGCCGTTTTTTGATAAGCCTGTGATTTCAATTGGAGATGAGTTGTTATTGTCATCAAGCATCGAAACGGAGAGATAGCAGCCCTTGTTGTCGATAGGGGCAGTAAATACGATTCTGAGTTTTCCGTTTTTCTTATCTGTTGATATCACTCGATATCGGACACCTGCGAGTTTCTTTCTCTTGAAGATGACGTTGTCGCCCTCGGTTTCATCCCCGCTATTGGAACCTGGTCTTGCATCTCCGCCGTCCCCTTCGTTCTCTCCGTCAGGAAAAGATACTTCATCTGCATCTCCGTCTTCCTTTTCGCCGACATCTGGCTCCAAGCCGCTTCCATCATCCTGATTAGTGTTGGCATTTTTCTCAACAGTGATGTTTTCTTTTGGTTTTGTCACTGTGACCGTCTCCTGAGGCTTGTCATATCCATTGCTATCGGAGCTGGATTCTCCCTCATTTGCCTCAGGAAGGAAATCACCGGCTCCGTTCGGATCGATTTCTTTTTCGTCATCGCCCTTCAGGCATTCAATGACGTGTTCCTTTATCTTCTCGGTGATATCATTGAGAAGGCTTTTGTATTTCCTTCTTTCAGCAGAGTCTTCGATTCGATTTACCTCCCAATCGACATGCTGGGGATTCTCGATTCTTCTGAGCATTTTCCCAATCGTCCCTTCGCCTATGATACACATCGCAGAGACAGGGAAAGTCGAGCCTATGGCGGATTCCTTGATTTTCATCAAAGGATGGCGGATCATAACGCATTTGTGCGTGGCAAGGGCCTCTTCGTCTTTCTTTAGAGGGAGGACGAACAATTCGCAGGTTCCATATCCAGTGTCAATGTCATCTGTTTTTACTTTACCTTCCGCACCTGTGAGAAGTAGGTACTGCGAAATGATTCCGCTTCTCATCTTTTCGGAAACGATCTTGCTGTCATAGACCAACGAACCTAGCGTGTCTGAATTAATCTCTTGTCCGTCCACAGCAACAGATAGCTGGTTTCGGTTAATGGCGGCCATAAAAGAATCTAGGATGCTACAGATGATTTCGTTGCTCCAATCCGATTCTGGTTCAAAGCCAAGAATATAGATATCGGTTCCGCTTTCGTCTTTTCTCTTGTGGCAGGATGGATCCAAATTAAGGATGCTATGTTGTATGGCATCGTTGGAATCATCTGCGGAGAAATAGCCGGTACCTTGCGTGTAATCGTCTCCCGGTTCTTTATGTTGGTCATCTATCCATCCGGAAATAAGATTCGAGACTCCCATATAGCCGAGATGACTAGAAGGAGTACCATTGGTATCCTGATTTGCGTTGGTGGAATAGAAAACCGTCTTGATTTTGGACATCAGGAAAGCAGCGTTCTTTCCGACGCCTTTCGATCCGCCGGAAACGGAGCTGTTCTTTTCGGAAAGGCCTGTTCCTTTGGCCAAGGCGTTGAATTTGTTTCCTTCCAAGCTGCTAGAGTCTACTCCAACCAATCCGGTAGTGTTGTAATCGCTGACTCGAAGGCACTTTATCTTTTCCTTATGGAATGCAGATAAAATCTTGTCATATACTTCGACATAATCCGACTTATAGTGGAAGTATTCACGACATCTGCGCACCTGAGCTTCCAGATCAGCAAATCCTGGAATGTCTTCTTTCTTTATTTCGAAAGAAGAAAATTCGACTCTTGTCGGTTCCTCATCAGAGTATCTTGCATCGATAGAGTTTTGGAGAATCTCTCGAGCGAATGCCTGATAAGGGAATTTTCGGAAAGCTTCCGCGTCTCCCGAACTGATTCCTTTCTTTTCGCCGTGATTGGCGGCAGGGAATCTCCACTTCAATTCATCCATATAAATTTCCTCCTTTTATAGCTCGAAACGCTTCTGGCGTTTCTTGTTGTTCTTTCCTTTCAATAGCATTTCCTTGGACTTTTTCGTTTCTTCTTCAATGGCTGTGAATATCTTCTCGATATCTTCATCAGTGTATTCGTAGTAGGAAGAATTGCTCAAATTGGTCAGCTGGGAAAGCAGCACGAGGATTTTCGAAACCCGGTTCTCGGAGATGCGTTTAAAATTCTCTTTCTTGTTTTCCATAGTTCCAACCTCCGAATAAATTATACACAAAATGCCATTCAAATAGCAATAGTTTCATAATATTTTGCAAATATTTTGTATTTATTGCTGCACGTTTTTGATAAGAAACTCGAAATCGGTGTACTTTCCGCCTAAGCTTTCGACTTCAAATTTGTCTTTTAGATAAGATAAAACAATGCCAAACAGAAGTGTTTTGCCCATTGGCTTTCCAATATTTGGATTCGGGAGGGATGAATATCCTTTATATGTCCGGCTATCTATGGTTCCAAAGCTATTGATATAGAAAGAAAGGGCCTCGCTCAATTTGGCCAGATAAGACTCTCCAATATCCAAAAGCGATTTCTTCTTCATTTCCCCCTGGCCAACCAGCATATAATCATCAGAGCATTCGATGATAAAGCCCAAATAATTGGATATCCGCTTGATGTGCATCTTGTCGGCATAGTCGTTGAGCTTCGAGACACTAACCGTGTCCAAAGAATAGGCATAATTGGTAACAATTTCGTCCGTTGTAAGACCGGAAATGGGATTTTTGGATATATATGGCTCTTGGAAATAATAGCTTCCACTGAAATTTAGTTTCAGAAACTCAAAGAGGCTCTTGGGGGAGTCGAGAAATTTTATTGAATTCATTTGTGTGGTATAAAGAAGCTTTATACGTGAATAAATCTTAGAAGAAGTGATGACTGGGGATTTTAGGGAAGAAAATAGAAATTCGACTTCTTTTTTGATTTGTTCCTCGAACTCCAGGGAAACCGCCTTGCTATTGTATTCCTGGAAGAACTTCTTGTTTTTCAAATAATCATCATAATAATCCAGGTATCTTTTCACTAGCACAATGTTCTTAGGTTTGTCCTGATAGACTAAATTGGCTTTTTCGATTACTTTAGACTTGTAGCTCGTGAAATAATAATAATCGTCGAAAAGATAGAAGTTGTCGAAATTTGGAGACGTCTTTGCAAGGAGCTTATTCACGACATCGAAATTAGACAGTATTTTGCTTACTTTCATGAAGTTAAAACGCCTAGCCAGCAATGACTTAGAAAAGCCATGTCTTTCCCGATCGATAATATACTTGCGGACATCAGCAGGCTCGGCAATTGGATGGCGATTAATCAAAAGATAGCATTTTTTGGTTCAACATCATAAGCTCGAAGAAGGCATTGGATGCTCATCAAGGCATGCGTGGAAGTATGATTGATGTTCAAATAAAGATCTCTGAATGGAGTGTAATTCGTTCTCTTAATCTTCGAGAAAACTTCGGTCTTACTCCAACTATATTTTATGTTTAGCAAATAATTGTCCGTCTTGGAATTTCGCTTATCCAATTCCTGAACGATTTTCAAGGCCATCATCGTCCATCTATTATCGTAAATTTCTATATCATTATATTTGAAATAATATGGAATCGTATTGTCTAGAAGAGGAAGCTTTTCATCCACGTTATATTCATAGTAACGTCTGCCATTGATTACATGGATCTTATATTTCTCATATATATCCATAAATACCCCCTATTGGTTATTGGTTGCTGCTGACCATGATAGAATCTAAGAAAAATGCTGTGTCGTTATATCTTTTTCCCGTAAAAATCATTCAATTATCAAACTCCTATTGCCGGTTATGAAGATTGCACTTATGAGTATACCAGATAGTTAGTCCAATAAATAAACAAAGTAGGCCCATTGCATAGACTTGTCCTTCAATTAAGACGCCTAGCATTTTTATAAACTATTAGTCATCATTCATGAAATCATCTACTCATTTGATTTAATCAGAATGAGTTTCAACTCGAAAATAATGCGTCCGCATGCCTTAAATAGAACCCGATAGAATCCTATTCGAACATCGAAAAAAGTTCGATGAATTCTTTGTTTTTTCGAGAACGTAATTTCGCTTTCTAGGTCATAAAAAAGGAAAAGCTGCCAAAGCTTGTCTGTGTTCTATATTGTTGGAACCATGGCGCTCTGGCAGCTTTTTTATAAGGCTTTTGGCGACAATCTGGAGGAATACCATGAAATTCTGGCCATGCCCCGTGAACTGATTATGTTCCGTTCCTATTTTGAGGAAAATGGTACAGAGCAACAATATCTTCAAGCCGAATACCATCCTTATACTTTTGCGTGGTGTGGTTTTTGAAAGGTGTTTTATATCCACCAATCAAACTGAAATATCCGATTTGTGTTAACATTGCTTCGGCAAATGTATGATTCTCTACCAATAGATTTTTATCTTGTTCCAAAAAGGAAATCTGTACTTGAAATGTCAAAAACGGTTTTGTCATGGCAATGTCCTCCGGATATGAAAAAAAGGAGTTCCCGCAGGAACCCCTCTGGTCGCAGGCCACGCAGGTATCTGCAACTCGATCGCTAGATACTTTACATAGAAAGATGGGATTTGTCAATCCCATCAACTAGATATATGACTCAATGTTATGATATGCACGAATCAGTTCCTACATACACAAATTAAAGAAAAGCTCCACAGATTGTGAGGCTGAATGCTAGGACATCTCCTTCTTGTCGTCCTTATCATTATCCAAAGCCGAGGAAAGTGCCTTAAGGGTAGTGCCTTTCTTCATGTCGTTATAATGGGCATAGACCTGCTCGGTCATGCCCATTTCCTCGGCCATTTGTCTCTGAGTCTTCCCATTGTAAATATGATTATGTTTTAGTTTTACTATTATTTACTATTACAGAGGGATTGATTCCATCAATAATAGGAATAACAAAGGCTATGACTAAGAAACCAGTCAATGTTATAGATAGTGAAGACTGAATAATAATGATTATAAGTTTGGCTTATTTTGTTATGTTATAATGAAAATAGTAAGAATGGAATATAAGAATGTATCGTGAAATAGATTAATCGATAAAAATGATAAAAGTACAAGACTTAGTAAAAGTATATGGCGATAAAAGAAGAAGATTTGAAGCCTTAAAAGGCTTGAATTTTGAGCTTCCTGACACAGGACTAGTTCTTCTATCTGGAAAAAGTGGATCTGGTAAAACTACTTTATTAAATATACTTGGAGGATTAGATTGTCAAACAAGCGGAGATCTATATGTCAATAACAAGAAAATAGAAAAGAAAGATTTGGATTCATATAGAAATAGCTTCTCGAGTTTTGTCTTTCAGGACTTAAATCTAATCGATAATTTTACTATCTTAGAAAATTTAGAAATTACATTTGATTTAATCAGAGAGAAGCCTAATAAAGATAGAGTCATAGAAGTTTTAAAGGAAGTAAATCTTCCAGACACTAAGATTGAATTGAGTGATTTCTTGAGTAGATTCCCTAAGGAATTGTCTGGAGGACAAAGACAGAGAGTCGCAATAGCCAGAGCTCTTTTAAAAAATCCATCGCTTTTGATATTGGATGAACCTACTTCAGCATTAGATAAGGATAATTCAATTCAAATAGGTGAAATTTTAAAAGAAGTATCAAAGAATTGTCTTGTGATTTTATCGTCTCATAATACAAAGGTTTTTTCTAGCTATGCTGATAGAATTATTGAATTGAACAAAGGTGAAATCGTAAATGATGAGATCGTCAATATAAGTGATTCTAAATGTGCTGAATCTAAAAATAGAAAAGGTGGGAAGCTCAGCTTTAAAAATACAATCAAACTTGTGTTTAGGTCTATTTGGAAAAAGAAAAAAAGATTGATAAGCACTTTGATACTAAATATAGTCGCATTGTTTTGTCTTTCATTATGCTATCAATTATTAACAACTCCACAAAGTGAAGCTTTATTAAGAACACAATATAGAAGTGGAAATAAGACTGCTTTTTTAGAAGTCTATAAATATATAGATAATTATGGTATTAAATATGATTTATCGGATGATGATTTTAAAAAATCAGATATCAAGAAATGGTCTATTTGTAAGTTTTCAAATCAAGCTTTAATAGAGTATGTAAATGAAAAAGGAAAAAGCTATAGCCGAGTGGTGACTAATTATAATGCCATTAAAATAGATAGTGATTTTAAATACTTACAAAGATATGATCAACTTAAGCCGGAGACTGAATGTAGATATCCAATAAATGATAATGAAGTAGCAATTACAGATTTAACTGCAAAGATAATAATGAACAGTCATCAGTTTTATGATTCGAAGTCTCGTATATATGAAGAGACGAATTTCAAGTGTCCTGATGATTTGATTGGTCTTAATTACAATGGATGCAAGATAGTTGGAATTTATACGGTGTTAGATAATTCTTTGGATAACTTTTTGAGTGAGCATCCTAAATTTATCGATGAAAAAATAGAATTTGATAAACATGATACTTCTTATCTTTCAGGAGAGTTTTTGTCTAATTATGTGTTTGTATCTCCTACATATTCTAAAGGTGAGAACATTTCATCGAAAGCATTATATGAATTGAAAGGAAATTTAATAGATGATATGAATTTCTTGAATTCATTCAAGAATAAAGAAAAAGGTGTTGTATATGTAGCTAATATTTTTTGCCCCATGTCTGGATTTAGCAATGAAGTAAATTATCTTTATGATATTTCATTTCAAAAAGAAGTATTAATGCATATTTGTTATTCATTGTTGGCTTTGATTTTATTGCTTTCTATATTGTTATTCCATTCTGTCATTAAAAATACAGAACATATCATCGGAATATTGAAAGCTTTGGGATGCTCTAAAAATGGAATCATATTATTGTCATGTGCTTTTTGCTTAGCTTTGAGTTTAATTCAATATATGGTTGTCTTATTTGCCGTTACAATTTTTGACTATTCAATGGACGGACTATTCTTCTATTACCCTGCATTTGTTATTAAATTGGATTTTGCCTTTGCTTTATTGCTTTTGATCTTGATTTATGGATTAGTTATTTCATTATTAAGTACAGCTAAAACAATAAAACAAAAAGCAATCAAAACAATAAATAACTAAAAGCAAAATATTAC
>ERZ1034626.1170-NODE-1170-length-17959-cov-14.983970_pt1 | contig 17959 bp, 13 predicted proteins | sample MGYA00520652_ERZ1034626 | MGnify/ENA primary metagenome ERZ1034626 (study PRJEB33766, sample SAMN09781765) | gut metagenome | biome: gut microbiome | host: Homo sapiens | place: Madagascar | study: EMG produced TPA metagenomics assembly of the PRJNA485056 data... | reverse complement strand
AATGATGTTAATCAAATCACTACTGAAATAACAAATTTAAAAGGACAAGAGAAAATATTATCTAATTCAATCACCGAATATGAAAGTCAATTGAACTTATCTCTTGAAGAAATAATTTCAAAGAAAAATCAAATTCAAAATGACTTCAATATAAATAACAGTAAGTATTCTAAATATTCAAGTTTCTATTCGACTAATGAATCGATCTTATCTCAGTTAAAATCTGAATTTCCAATTATTGAAAAGCTTCAAAAACAAGCTACCAATCTAAATCATCTTAACTTAGTATTCGGTGGTGGTAATTGCGACGGAGTTAAAGAAACAATAGAAGTTTATGTTCAAGGTAAACAATTGGAAAGAGTCCTACACTTCGCTAATAAGAGATTATTAGAAATGACAAACAATCATTTCTCAATGGTAAAAGCTAATGCTGGAGAATATGGTGCAAAAGCATTGTCTGGACTTGAAATCAACATAAGGGATAATCAAAATTTAGCACCGGATGGAAAGACTAGGAAATCCATCACTTTATCAGGAGGTGAGAGTTTCAAAGCTGCATTATCCTTAGCTTTAGGATTAAGAGATACAGTCGCTTTAACTAAAGAAGGAATCAATATAGATTGTATGTATATCGATGAAGGATTTGGAACATTGGATAAAAACAGTCTCGATGACATCATGAGTGTCTTATCAAATCAAACTGTCGAGCAAGGAAACTGCTTGGTAGGAATAATAAGTCATGTAGATTTACTTCAAACTAGAATCAAAAAGAAAATCGAAGTATCTAAAGATTCAAGCGGTAACTCACACGCAGTAATCAAGATAGAAGAATAAAACACTTTAACTTCATAAATTAAGAATGGAAAATAAAATAGTGTCTGGAGAAGACACTATTTTTACTTCAATTATTTTATTTTGCTAATTTAACTATTGATAATTTTCAGCGGTTAAAGTTGCAGTAGCTTCTTCCCATCCCCATCCACTATTAGATGAATATGTTAAATAGAATTTCTTTAAATCCTTAGAGAAGTATCCGCTGCTAGCACTGTTAATTCTATCATTTCCGGAAGTTCCATCCTGCTGTTGGATAGACTTCATAGATAATTCATATGTTCCATCCGAATTGACACTAATATCCCAATTTAATGTGTAAATACGTCCTTTATAAAATTCCAACTTAGCTGTTCCGTCATTTTTAAAATCAAATGATATGTCTCCATATTTATAACTATAAGGTCCGTAACCTACAATATTTGCCTTAACAGTAGAAAGATCAGCTGCAGGTTTTTCCTTGACTGTAAATTCAACAATTTCAGATAAAGTATCATTATCTTTAGCCTTAGCTTGAACTTTAATAGTTCCAGCTTTCTTACCTACCAAAGTATAAGAACCATCGGAATTTAATCTTAAAGTAGCAACATCGGATCCTTCTGTCACTTCGATTGTATATTCTTTAGTATTTGCATTATCGGGATTGACTTGAACAGTCAAATTCAAAGTATCACCGACATATAATTCTTTAGTCGTATTAGTGATACTAATACTAGTGACAGGATGAGATACAACTGTAATATCGGTTGTTGCAGATGCACCATTCTCATAAGTCATGGTAATGGTTGCTGTTCCAGCACCTTTAACCATGAGTTTCTTCGAAATTGTTGATACACTAATAACATTAGGATCTGAAGATTGATATGTAAAAGACTCATCTAAATATTTGTTTGGAGTAGTTATAGTTGTCTTCAAATCAAATGCAACTCCATCGTTGTAATTCAAATCAATTTGATTGTTATCACCTATAGATTGAATGGTGAATGCTTTAATCTTATAGTCATCTTTATCCAACTTATTTTCATCACTATCGACTCTAGTTCCATAATTCAAAGTAGCATCATCTACAGCTGTTTGATAAGGAGTAGCATCAGTCTTCAACGCATGAGCAGTGAAATCATATCCATTGCTGTTATAAACTTTTTGATCAAACTTGAAAGAGACCAATTTATCTCCACTAAGCCCTATTTCAAACGAGATTTCATTGTAATATGAAGTATCACCTTCAAACTTAGATTCAATCTTATAAACAAAGTTGTTATCCAAATTGTCAATTTTTTTAACTATAGCTTTCTCTTTAGAGTTATCATTTGACAATCCTTTACTGGAAGTTTCAATCAAATAATTCAATGCATATCGGCTTATTCCATAAACGGATGAGCCGGAATAATCAGTATCTTCACTAATCATAGAAATAGCATTATTTGCTTGATCCTGATTCAAAACATCAGAAAAACCATTTCCAACACTCTTTTCAGTTTCTTTTACTTTATTATTTGCTTCTGTTTGACTGGTTGTATCGATGATATTATGTAAATAATTCTTTGATTCGGAATTAGCTTGAATAAAGGTTAAATCGTCTACATATTCACCTTCACTAGAAGTGATTCTCTTTTGAATTGAATCAGTGTATACAGTCCAATCATATTGTTTTTCTTCAGTTGTTAAATCGAGCTTCTTGTGTTTCCATGATCCACCATTTGAATTAGTTTTTTCTTTGATCAAAGCCGTCTCCAATACAGTTTTAATCTCATCAAACTCCACACTTTCGATTGGCTTTTTCACATCAAAGTTAATAGTCTTTTCAATCGATCCTGCTTTTGCTGTCAAAGAAGCATGACCTTCTTTAATAGCTGTTACTTTCTTACCTTCGATCGATAATAAATCAGCAGTAGTGGTAGTCAATTCATAAGATTTATCTGTAGCATCTTCAGGTAAAACTGATACAGTGAAATCGACTTCATCACCTACATAAACACTACTTGAATTTAGAGCAATGTTTATTCCAGTAACTGCCACAGGGACTAAGACATCAAAAGAATCGGTTTTATCGCCATCTTCAGTTTTAACTGTGATGGTAGCAGTTCCGGATGCATTAGCTGTAAGTTTACCTGTAGATTTATCTACACTAACTACGTCTGGTTTTGATGATGAAAAGGAAACTTTTTTATTAGTTGCATTAGCAGGTAGAACTTCATATGTTATTTCGTAATCATCACCTAAATTTAATGTACTAATCTTATTAGTGATAGATACAGATTCAACATTTATAACCTCTGGCTCTTTAGTTGAGTTGTCCGTGATACTGGAAGGGGTATAAGTAGGCTTTCCTGTATTAGATGTGCTTTTTGGAGCACATGATCCTAAAACAGAAACAATAGACAACAGCAATAAAACTTTTGTTTTTTTCATTTTGTTTTCCTTTCTTTACTAAATTTGGCTGAAATCACTTGGATTATACAAAGTCCCGTCAAACTCTTGTATATCCTCATATTTAAAACTTAATTCAGTAACCGTATGAACACTTTGAGTCACAACAGCTACTTGTTTAGATTCATAGGAATTCTTAACTTTTGATATGACATTACCATTAAAAACAAATTCCCACTCAGCTTTAGTTGAAATATACGATGATTTACTTTCTGGATTGTATTGTATTGCCTCATAGCTGAGATAAATAGTTTCGCCCTCTTCAAATACTATATTTACCTCAGTATTATTTCCTTCAAAACCAATAAGTTTATCTAAATCATTAAGAATTGAATCGATAAACTGAAATGTAAGACTTGAATCGTCACCTTTATAATCTGTCGAATCTTTTATTTTACCGGAGTCTCCATGATAATTATATAAGTGGTAGATCTTAGAAGAATCATGATACATTTGCATATCATATTCCTCTGATTTTTCTTCATCATTTTCAATTTTTCCACTTCTAACTATTAATGGTGAAGATGTAATCGAATATCTAGTCGCTTCAAAAGTGTCTTTAGAATATAATTCTATTCCACCATCTGAAATCGATGTCAATTTTTCAGTATATCCAGTTTCATAAGATATTATTTTATCCTTATATGGATTTAAATAATTGGTTAGATAATCAATTTTATCTTCTAAGCTCAATTCATCAAAATTAGTACTAGGTGGCTTAGTGGATGGTTGAGTAGGAGATGATGGAACTGTAGGAATCGTAGACGAATTAGATGTTCTATCTCCACAGCTAGAAAGAATACCAATTCCGGCTATCAGTAAATAAAATGCTTTCTTCATAAATTATACCTCCAAAACAAAATAATGCATATCATAATGAGTGGGTCTTTCGACATAAAGGTTCTTGTCTGCAGTCACAATAAACGATTTGGAATAATCGAAGTTACCCTCAATATCTTCGTATTCATCATTACCATCAGGAACACAATCATATAACGATATATATCCGGCTTTTGTGGATTCCCAATTGAACTTGGTAACCTTACTACTTCCTGTTCTTGATATTGTTCCAGACTTAGTTGTTGAATTAAATGTAATGACATCCGTATAGCCATAAGAAGATACATATTCAAATGTCTTACCCATGAAATAGGTTGATATTTTGCTGGCAGTCATAGGTGTATAAGCTTTTAAAGTTACTTCTTTTTTAATTTCTGGATTGCGTACAGAGGCAATTGTTAAAGTAATACTTCCTTCACTCAAAGGAGTTAAGACATAGACACCATCAGCATTCTTCTCAGCTTTAATTATAGAAGGATCAGATGAAGTAATAGTTACTTCTTGATCAGCTGATGAAGGATTGACTGAAACATTGCTTTTATCTAATGTATAAGTCTTTCCTATAATCAGCTCATTTTTATAAGAATCTTCTTTAATTGGTGATTGATCGGAGTTTTTAATTTCTGAAAACTTAATAGATTCAGCATCATCGTATTTAGATATTGTAATTGTTACTGAAATATCTTTAGAATCCCAGACTCCTGATTCATTCTTATAATTGCATTCATAGGTCAAAGTAATAGTCTGTCCTCTTGCATTCTTTAAGTTAAATCCATCACAAGCAGAATTAATATTTGCATAAGATGTATTAGAAGATGACTTAGGAATTAAATATGAGAAATCAGCATCTAACGCTGTAGCTGGTGAATAAGTCTTAGGCTTAGCATAAATTGCAGTTGTAGAAGCAGGAATTTGGTCTTTGTTCAATGCAGTTGGTTGATTTGTGTTTTTATCGAACACATCTATATCTGTGACATCATTGATAAAATAATTGTTAACATCTATGGCCTCAGTAGATGGAGCTTGTTTTTCACCATATGTTATCGTTCCTTCATTGATATCATTCTTAATATAAGCTAAGCTCGAATCACCGCTAGTATCCCCTTCTACTACTTTATATGATGTTTTAAATGAAGTCATGTTCTCATCATTATTGACAGTAAACAAAACATCTATATCGACTACAGTTCCAGTGCTGACATCAACATCGCTATTATCATATTTATACTCAGTTGAGAAACTATAAGTAGTATTACCATCCTTATCATCGTAATATTCAAAAGATAAACTTGAAATATTCAAGGATTCATTGTTGACGATGTTTTCATCGATGAACTTATACACCGAATTTACGGCATTAGAAGTTACATAAGTATCTAAGTTCTTTTCCAAAATGTACTGACCTGTAGCAAGACCTAAGTCCGTAGCTTCGTTAGTGTTCTTAACCACGGACAATCTTCCTAAAGTATCTGAGTATCCGCTTGTGTAGAATGAATCATTTTCATATGATTCAACCATATATAAGAAATTGACTTCTTTGATTGAATCTTCAAATTTCATCTTCTCTTTTTGTGATTTGGCTCTATATTTGAATGTGTCTTCTTTGCTTACTTCACCTGTTGAATTTTTAGTCTCGACAACAGTTCCAGTTCCATAAGATGTTTTATCGTTATAAATATCTAAAGAAATAGACTTTACTTTAGATGAATAACTATTGACTGATATTGTTTTAACATCTTCATGTGATGCTAAATACTCTCTAGAAGCCAAGTCATAAACATAGTTATAAGCATCAGAAACGCTCATATTCTTCTTTTCAGGCTTTTCAGATGTAGGCTTAGTGGTTTGCGAACTATTGTTTGATGGGGTACTGGGAGTCGTTGGAGTCGTAGAATTAGATGACGGATTTGCACCACAAGAAGCTAAAGTAGTAACAACAGCTAACAAAGATAGAATTTTAATTTTTTTCATATTGATTAATCCTCCTGTGTTTTAGTTATGATGATCGACTTTTTGAAATCATAGTCTTTAGTATTTACTGTTACAGTGAATGGGACTCCTTCCTTAGATAATACAATTGTTCCTGAAGTCGAATCATTACTGACCTCACTATAACCAACATCTTTAAGCTTTTTAATAAACTCTGTATAGAAACTTGCCTTCTCTTCATCACTGATCGAAGAGAAATCAGTTCCTATATAAGCTCTTACCGTTATAGTTCCGTTAATGCTATCTAAATCAGGATTCCAATTAGTAGTAAGCCAATCTTTATATACATAAGGGAAGACAGAATCTAAATCGAAGTCCTCGCCGAACAACACTTTAGCTTGGGAATCGATAACAGCCGTTTCTTCAGACCAAGTTGTGGGTTTCACATAATCAAGGCCATTCAAAGCCGCTTTGATTTTATCGTCAACTTTAATTTGATCGCCATATTTATAAGTATACTTGACTGAAATAGGATAATAGACTCCATTAACCGGATTCACAATATAGGATAAATATTGCATTGTCGAAAGTCTTCCTTCACTATCTAACTTCATAGTGATTCCAGTTCCTTCATATCCATTAGCAGTCTGACTTTCACCGACGAACATATAATCTAATGGATTGTCCAACGCTATGTCTCTATCTCTTATAGTATCTCCATCTATAGAGAAACAATTTGGCGAGATATGAAAGGCTGTAACATCACTGAGGTGTCCACTAACACTAGGAGATTCAACTCTAGCCGTACCCTTGGAGTCCGTGACATACCCATAAAGCCTATTATCTCTCTCAAAGAATCCACTTCCAGACAAATCATTATTGCTATGATAGTAATAAATTCCTTCATCTTTATCATAAATTCCTTCATAGCTCAAAGACATGTTTAAATCAGATGAATATTCAGTGACATCGATTGAGAAGTTAGTTGTTGGATTAGAAAAGAAATCAAACGCATTCTTAATCTTAGCTGTATCAGCTCCATCTGTTCCTTGATCAGCATAAGCAGTAGGCTTTACTATTTCACTAGGATTTGATGAAATATCGATATCATATACGACAACTTCTTCTTTTCCATTGGAATAGAAATCCGAAGAAACAGTCGTGGCTACAATTCCTGTTATAGTTCCCTGACTATCAGTTTTAAATTCTAAGTATGCTAAATCAGTCAAAGGTGAGAATTGGGTAACACTTTGGAAAAGTGTACTCGCTGAGGCACCGACATAAGCTAAAGAACCATCATTGTTCTTCCTAATGTTATCTTTTTCAGTATCGATTACGCTATATGCTAACGATTTGACGATATCAGACCATTTGTTATCCGTCTCCGCTTTTTGAACCACATTATTGTGATCGACATAAGTTCTTTCAGCAACACTGTCTTTACGTGATCCATCCTCTGCATATATAGCTTTCTTCTCATAATAGTTTTCTCTTTCAAATCCACTATAACTTTGTTTGACATCAAATTGACTATCATCGTACTGAAGAGAATAATTACCGATAATAGTTTCACTACCATTAGATAAATATTTCAAAGTTGCTGTAGTCTTTGATTCGAATGTTGTATTCATCAATAAAGAAAGAATTGAATCATCTATTTTTTGAGATGGAATCTCATATGAATTTACAAATTCATCAACTTTATCTAATGAAACGGATCCTATACCACTAATAGTTCCTGTTCTTAGATCTTCTGATATGTTGCTGGCATAAGGCTCAGGCAATCCTAATATAAAAGTTATCTCATCTTCATTAGGAATCATAGTTACTGAATTAAAATAAGAATAATAACTACCCCATCCAGATAAACCACATAGTGCGTGAATAATAGATGAGTTAGTAGTTACAAAATCACCATTATCAAATGTGAAATCAGATTCAGAATAATCGTCATTTGTCAAATATTTAACATAAGTAGAATTAACTAAGGTAGTAGTATTACTTTCGGATTGAGCTAATCCTAATTTCACGCTACCATCGTTATTTAGCTCGTATAAAAATGGCTTCTTATTATTTCCATCTTTTATTAGTGCATATCCAGCACCTTCAGCGTCAAAGTATACATAATCATTAGCAAAATAATCAGTATGTCCCTTGTTATCTGATAGATAAGAAACCGCAAATTTCTCACCACCCGCTAACTTCTTAAATGTATCAGCTATCCATTTAGCATCGATATCATCATCTTTTTTAGATGAATCCGTCGGTTTAACAGAAGGAGTTGATGGGGTGGAAGAAGGAACACTAGGCTTTTCTGTTGGTGATGTTATACTTTCACCACAGGAAGTTAGTAATAATCCTAATATACTCAGCGAAATTATCTTAGGTTTAATGTTTTTCATATAATTCTCCTTTTAGTAAGCCAAAATAAACTTAGCCTTAAAACTATTTTAAAATTTTAAGCTTAAATTCTTTATAATTTAATCCTAACCAAATTTATTATATGGTTTCTTTATTGTTTTAGATACAACCTAATAAATAATCTTATTTTAAAAATAAAATTAATTCAGTCGGAGGAACTGAGATGATAAACAAAAATACAATGGTCCAAGCAACTGATCTTTGCAAATATTTCGGATCTGGTGGAACTTTAGTCAAAGCTATAGACAAAATAAGTTTTTCTATCGATAAAGGTTCCTTTACAATCATATTAGGACCCAGCGGTGCTGGTAAAACTACACTATTAAACTTGTTAGGTGGAATGGATAGTGCTACAGACGGAAATCTAGTGGTAGATGGCGAAGACTTAGTTGGAATGAAAAATAAAGAATTGACTTTGTATAGAAGAAACAAAGTCGGGTTTGTTTTTCAATTCTATAACTTGATGCCTAATCTCACCGCATTAGAGAATGTAGAGCTAGCATCTGAAATTTGTAAGGATGCTTATGATCCTATGGAAATCTTAGAAAAAGTCGGACTGGAAGAAAGAGCTAGTGCATTCCCTACAACATTATCTGGTGGTGAACAACAAAGAGTATCTATTGCCAGAGCAATAGCTAAGAACCCACAAATCCTCCTTTGCGACGAGCCTACCGGTGCTTTAGATTATAAGACAGGAAAAGAGATTCTAAGATTACTTCACGATATGTCCAAAAAGGAAGGAAAGACTGTAATCTTAGTAACGCATAACTCAGCGTTGAAAGATATGGGAGACAAAGTTATCAAAGTAAAAAACGGCAAGATTGAAAGTGAAATCAAAATCTACAATCCTAAGCCTATCGAAGAAATAGAGTGGTAAAAAATATGAAAAGAACTTACTGGAAATCATTATGGAGAGGTATATGGCATAACCTAGGAAGATTCCTAGCTGTTTTTGGCATTATATTAATCTCAACACTTTTGATTTCTGGCTTAGGAACCTTGGGATCGACAGTCAAAGCCTCTTTCAATCAAGAGATGATTAAAAATAAATTTCCAGATATCATCTTAAAATCAAAAGTGGCTAATGGATTTACAACAGAAGAAAAAAACATGTTGTTGAATCAGCCAGATATAGATGAATCTAGGATGGAAGAAATCTATTTCTATGATACGACTATAAATAATACTGAGACTAGAATTATTTATAGAGATTATCAAAATATGAAAGTAAATCCCATCAGTATTGTCGAAGGAAATTTACCCACTTCAGATACTGAAGTTGCAGTCGAACAATTGTCCGACAATTCTCAAAGAAAAATTGGAGACACATTCGAAGTTACTTCGACTGTTCCTATCATTGGAACTAAAAGAACAACAACATTCACTGTAGTTGGAATAGTCCATAATCCAATGAATAATTCAATTGAGAAAGACAAGAGTCAAACAACTCAAAAAGATGTTCAAGATATTTTCTACATGAATAGCAAAAAAGCTATGAGTTATATATCAGGAGATACGTTGTTCATAGGTCCTGATATCTATATTCAATTGAGTCATGATGACGATATAGATTATTTCTCTAACGACTATGTGAATAAAGTAGTTAAAAGAAAGAATCAATTAGTCACTATGTTGACTGAAAAAAAAGCCGCTGGACTGACTGTTGAAGAGAGCGTAAGTTATCAATATTTAAATTCGACGATAGATAAAGTACAGACGATCTGTACAATATTCCCAGTATTCTTCATAGTTGTAGCAGCTTTAGTTTCTTCTATAACAATAGAAAGATTAATAAATGAAGAGAGAGGATTATGTGCTTGTTTTAAGACTTTAGGTTATTCGAATCATTCGATTAGATTTAGATATGTTTTCTTTTCTTTATTAAGTTCTTTAAGCGGAGCAATAATAGGGTCAATCAGCGGCTTATATGGTCTACCTTCAATCCTCTATCCTACATTCAAATCCATCGTGATAAATTTTCCTAAAATGAAAGCTGATTTTAATCCATCTGGAGCTCTGTTAGGATCTGGAATTATCATATTAGTTATACTGATAATTACATTAGTAAAAATAAATAAAGATATAAATGAAACACCGGCTGATTCCTTGAGGCCAAAATCACCTGTCACAGGTAAAAAGATACTTATAGAAAGAATAGATTTCTTTTGGAAACCATTACCTTTTAGATACAAAGCAACTCTTAGAAATATATTTAGATTTAAGTCCAAAACTATAACGATGAATCTATCTGTGATGTGTTCTATATCATTGGTTATGGCTGGATTTGGATTATTAGATTTAGCATCCAATTGGGAGAATACATCAGCGATAATGGAAACATTTAAATCAGTTGCTTCATTCATCATAATCTTTGCTGTAGTATTAGCTATATTAGTTATTTATAACTTAGTAAATATCAACGTTTCAGAAAGAGTAAGAGAGATATCTACACTAGAAGTATTAGGATATAAACCAAAAGAAGTCTACACCTATGTGTTTAGAGAAATAATAATTATGGGTGTGACCGGTGAAGTATTAGGCATTCCTTTAGGAGTATTACTATTATATATAATCACATCATATCTAGATTTTGGATCTATCTCAATAGTTACTGCCGGAACATATATCTATAGCTTATTATTAGGCTTTGCCACTTTGATAATCGTCTGTGCTTTGATGATTCCAAAGATAAAAAAGATAAATATGATCACATCATTGAAGACACTCGAATAACTTGAGCACTAAGACATTGATGTTTTTTAAAATCCAATCGAACATTCATAAAATAATCTTATTAAGATCTAAGACTATTATCTTTATTATTTCTTGAAGTCTTCTTCTAATTGTTTAGATACATTTTCAAATGTTACAAAATCACATTTGCCTTTAACTTTGTTCAAAGTTTCTTCATCTCTTATAGTCCAAGTATTTACTATTCCGCCTTTTTTTCTGTATTTGATAATCTTTTTATCATCCAGCAAAGAATCTTCGATATCCAGATATTCAAAGACTTTTCCAAAAAGAATCATTTCTTTTCTTTCTTTGCAAAGTAAGAAACCTCTGGTAAATTTCTTCCCATCACAAAGAGCTAAAGCTCTAGGATCAAAAGAAATCAATGTCACTTTAGATGTGTCTTTGACCTGTGATAAGAAATCCATCAATCTCTTAGCAATATTAACCCAATTATCTTTATAAACTTTAAGTTCGATAACAATAGTTTCTCTTTCTTTATTTAAATCAAAAACTTCTTGAAGTGTAGGAATGTCTTCTCCATCAAGTAATTTATAATTTTCTCTTAAAGTCTTACTATCTAATTCTTCTATTATTCCTTCTTTTCCTGTGACTCTCTTCAAATCAGAATCATGACATACGACTAATTGATTATCAGTAGTTAAGTGAATATCTAATTCAAAACAAAAATCATGATCTATTGCATTTTTAAAAGCACTCAAACTATTTTCAAATCTCTTATCATCATGCAGCCCTCTGTGTGCAACACCTTTAAATATATTTGGATTAAAAGAATCTCTTTTTTTCATTCCCATAATATAAAGCCTCTAGATACATTTATTAATATACTTACTTTTAGAAAAGCTATTCAAAATTACCACTTATCCGATTTTTGATAACGCTCGCATAAATCTCTTCATTTATTTTCACAATTCTATATTCTTATATTGGAAAGAAAATAAGAATGACGGATTAATAATCTATTCTGATAATTAAACTATTTATGTTGATTGCAATACTTATTCAGCTTAATTTTATTTTTTATAAAGATGATAACCTTACTTATAAATTCACTGCTAAAGATTCATCATATAACATAAAGCTGAATAAAGATTATGTCGAATCATTCAAAAGACTTAAGAAATATAAATTTGAATGATTCGGAAATACAAGTAGAGAAAAAAACATCAAAACTATATTTATTAGATACTCAAAGTAACATAGGATATATGTTTACAATAAGACTAGCTGAAAATTCAATATAAACAAGTATTGTCTATCTAATAGATAGTTGATCTTTTTCAAACAATACATTCAAAATTAATCTTGATGGAAAAAAGATAGCTTCCAACTATTGCTCATCAGAAGAAAAAGAAGGATATAGACTTAACATAGATAATCAAAATTATTATTTAGTAAAAACAAATGAATTTGATTGAACTAATTACGAAGACTCTAATTTTGAATAAATCATATTCCAAACCCAATTTTAAAGGACAAATTATTATTTTCTTTGCTATATACTAAACTCATAAGGAGTAAAAAAATAATGAGAATTCGTACATTGTCAAAAGATGCATCACAAGTCAATTTTTCAAACTCGATATTAAAGCATTTCAACGCAGAAACATTTCACGATTCATATAAACCCTTAGACGAAATATTAGAAAGGAACAAAGGAAGAAAGATAGTTCTTTTCTTGTTCGATGGATTTGGAAAACAAATTCAAGAAGCGACTAAAGACTGCTGTCCGTTCATTTATTCACACGGCTTATTAGATTTAAATACAGTCTATCCACCTACTACTGTAGCAGCTACAACAGCTGTTCTATCTGGAAAATATCCAGTTGAAACAGGATGGTTAGGCTGGACTTTATATAACCCTGATACTAATGAGCATGTCGATACGTTCTTTGGAAAAAACCACGGATTAAATACAGCTGCTAATTTTGTTCCTTCCAGAGATTTACCATATCAAAGTATTTTTGAATTGATTGACAAAGCTCAAGGTTCTCATTGCACTGATAGAATCGACGGATTCAATTTCAACACTCCAAAAGGACATCCCGATATTCATGGATTCATGTCAAAACTTCAAGAAGATATCAACAATCCTTCTTTAAAGTTCATCTATGCCTATTGGACTGATCCTGACCACACATTACATAACTATGGTGTAGATTCAGAAGCAGTAAGACACTCCATAAAAGAAATTGATAAATGTGTAAAAAGAATTGTAGAGGCAAATAAAGATGTCTTGTTCTTATCGATAGCCGATCACGGACACATAATCTGCCAATGGGTGGATATAAGAAATTATCCTGATTTTATGGATACTTTAATTGATGGAAGAGTCGGGCTTGAAGCTAGATTTGCTTCTTTTAGAGTAAAAAAAGGAAGAGAACAAGATTTCGTTAAAGCATATAACAAATATTTCTCAAACGATTTTGCTCTTTATACAAAAGAAGAAATCCTCAAAGAACATGTTTTTGGATATGCCGAGCCTAATGAAATAACTAATAAACTAATAGGAGATTATTATTTGATTGGAACATCTAATAAAGCATTAGGGGATTTATATTCTCCATATGATATGTTATCTCATCACGCTGGATCATTACCTATCGAAACTGATTTAAAAATCGGTGTTTATAATTCGAAATAGATTATAACCAAATAAGAAATAGATTTCGGTGTTTACCACCGAGATTTTATTTTTTATAATCTTCAGTTAATCTTGTATGATATTTAAAGTTGGGAGGATTTATTATGCTAAAAGATTTAAATAAATTGCGTGATTTAATCATTGAATACAGGACAATAGATCCTCGGGACGATGATTCTTGGAATAAGAACCATGCTGAAAGACTAGCAATATTATCAGAGAATCTTCAAGATACAATTGAATTTCTAGATACATGTAATAGATCCGAATTCAGAGGTGTTATGGATTTGTTCGAGGACCTATCTAGACATTTCCAATCAAAAGAATTTATCGATGCTATCGAAAGATGCGATACCAGATTTTCAAACTTCAACGCAAATCAATATGTTGCATTAGCTAAAGCTGCATATAAAGAACATAAATCTAGTTCCTTTGAAAAGGGAAAATTAGATGAATTGATCAGAAAATCAAAAGGTTTCTATCTTGAAGGCGATAATGAAACTTGGAATAAAAACTTAGATGAAATAATAGAAATCTTGTCTAAAGATTTAAAAGAAACAATAAAATTCTTAGATCAATGTTCTTTAGAGGAATTTGAAGCTGTTCATATCGCATTCCCAGATATTAATGATAAGTTTCATTCCAAAGAATTTCTTGAATGTATAGAAAGAAACGATTTGAGGTACCCTCAAATCGATGCCTCGATGGATAGAAAACTAGCTACAGATTTAATGACTAAAAATAAGAAGTAATTATTTAAGTCTTAAGAATTCATTTAATCTTGGCAATGTAAATTCTATAAATCCATAAGAGCTAGATTTAATAACTCCTTTTTTAATGAGCCTATCTCTATATACACTGAAATTATTAGTATCAAAATTACATCTTTCTCTTACCTTAAAAACTTCTACATGATTATTCGAATTCATATTAAGACCACTTTTTTTTAGTTCATTATAAATAACCTCCTTATTTTCATATTTTGGAACTTGTTAGACTTAAAAAGCTAAGCTTCTCAGCTTAGCTAAATAGTCTTACTTAACTTCAATAGTCTTTGTTGATTCTAAGCCTAGTCCAGATGCTTTAATCACAATGTTAGAGTCACCATTAGGCTTAATTACAGCCATAGTTACACCATAATTAGTCTTGCTAGTATCATTATGATATCCTTCCTTACAATAAGGATTTGCACTACCAAAGGAAATCAATTTTCCACCTTCAATCTCAACTTTAATCTCACCTTCATTTAAAGGTTTGATTTCTCCGTTTGTATCAGTGAATGAAAGACGAACAAATGCCAATTCATCCTTTGAGATTTCATTTGATTCAGGTTTAATAGTCAAAGCATTTTCTTTGGAGGCGGACTTCAATATGACTTCACCTAATTTATTTCCATCAGAATCTAAACTGACTGCTTTCAACTCTCCAGGTTGATATTTGACTTTAAAGATGTTTCTACCATTTTTCTTAGTTTTTGCTTGCTTAATCTTCTTTTGATTTAAGAAGAGTTGAACAGTTTCACCAATAGAATATACTTCTACTCTACAAATCTTTTCTTCCTCGCCTTCAAATGACCAAGAATGAAGAGCCATAGACATCTTCCAACTAGAAACACTATGTTTCATCTTTAAATATTTGTGAGGAACTACACCGATTTCAATAGGAGTTTTTTCTAATGCTACTTTTGTATATAGGGCTTCACAAGTCTCATCTCCAATAAAGTCGACTCTTCCAGATCCGGCTGTCATCCAACCACAGCTTCCATCCATAATTCCATCACAGTGATCTTTAGGTACCCAGCTTCCAACACCGACCTCGCCTAAATAATCCATTCCAGCCCAAACGAAATCACCGACAATTCTAGGATTCTCTTTTGCCATCTTATAGAATTCACGTTCATCGGCACAGAATGTTTCTGATCCAACAATGATTCTATTTGGATATTTCTTCAAGTCATGCTTATAACGAGCAATTCCGTAGTTATATCCAGCCATATCCATTACTGCAAAAGCATCCTTGGTAGCTTTATCACAACCATGGAGTCTAGCTCCTGCTCTTAAAAATCTCCCGCCGAAGAAATTAACAACATTGTTGAAGAATTCACTTCCGACTGCTTTCTTTTTCTTCTTGTTTTTCTTTTCTTCTTGTGCAGCTTTCTTATCGTTATAGAATCCAAATCCGAGTCTAGCCATGTAGTTGAATAAAATATTAACACCGGCTGTGACATAACGAGTCGAGTCTAAACTATGTAACTCGTCAGTCAACATCTTGGCATATTCAACACCCTTCTTCTTTGCTGTTTCACTAACTTCATTTCCTATAGAATAAATCATTACTGAAGGGTGGTTATAGTCCTTCTCAACCATATCCTTAAGATCTTCCTTCCACCAATCTTTTAGATAAGATACATAGTCATGTCTTGTTTTATGGATGTACCAACAATCGACATATTCATCCATAACGATCATTCCAAGCTTATCACAGGCATCGAGGAAATCTTTAGAGCAAGGATTATGAGCACATCTAATAGCATTGTATCCAACATCTTTTAAAATACGAACTCTTCTTTCTTCAACAAATGGATTTGTAATACAACCAATTAATTGATTATCGCTATGTACACAGCAACCGCTCATTATTGTTCTTATCCCATTCAAGAAGAATCCATTTCCATCCAATTTGATTTGACGAATTCCAAACTTAATATCTTGTGAATCTGTTTCAGTCTCTATATGGGCAGTATACAAATATGGATTATCTAAATCCCATAATTTTGAATTGGTTACTTCAAATTCCAATTCGCCGTTGCCATTGTTTAAATCTATGTTAGATTCAGCTTTTATATCAGATCCATCCAATATTTGAACCTTTGCTTTTTCGCAACCATTAGTTTTAATTTCTACTTTAATCTTTCTAGATTCATAATCTAAAGTCGTGATTCTTATTCCGTTAATAAGAATATGTTTCTTAGGTAAAACATATAACCAAACAGGTCTTATCAATCCACAGCCAGAGTACCAACGTTGATTAGGTTGATCACTGTTATATGCAATAACTTTCAAAACATTATTTCCTAACTTAACTTTATCAGTTAAATCGACATAAAAATTAGTATATCCATAGGGCCTTGAAGCAATCTTCTCATCATTCAAGTACACTTCAGCATTATGGTATACGGATTCGAACTCTAAAATCAAATCATGATCATTAATTTGATCTTCAGTCAATTCAAATTCTTTAATGAATGAATAGTCATGGCAATCCACCCAACAACAATTCTTACCACTAGGTGCATCTGGTTTTCTTTCTTCATAAAACATAGCATCATAAGGAACATCGACAACCTTTGTATCTTCAGGATTGTCTAATCTAGTTACTACCCATTTTTTGTTGAAATCAATCTTTTCCATTTTTCAGTCCTCTATCAAGAAGAATATTGTCTGTAAGCCCTTCTATTGCATTAATTTATCAGTTTTATCAACAAAAAAGCATAAATTGACCTTAATTGGTCCTTTTTTGACTTTAGTTGATTATTGATAAATCCTAAACTTTTCATAGTTTATACTACCATTACTTTTTAGGTGCGAATTCCAGTCAGTGACAATAGCTTCTATGGACGACTTTTCAATTGAAAGAACATTGAGGATTTCTTGCTGAAGTACGGGATTTTTTAAGAATTGATAAAGAGAAAAAATACACAGAGACTATAATATCGAAGCGATAATCTAAAGAAAAAAATAATTCATCACAAAATCTTGTGGTTTTAGATACCTCTTTATCACAAAATCTTGTAGATTTTGATGGGTAGTCTTCACATTTTCTTATATTCAGACATTAGAAAAGTGTATTTTTTAACAATAAAAAGTTATGGAAAAGTGTAATTTTCATTCAGTAAAAACTATGGAAAAGTGTTATCTGATTGAGGACAATGACAATCTATTCATATTGCCAATAGAGATAAAGAAAACGAAAATTCGGCATGGATTTCTAAAGTAATCACTTTATATGATTTGATGAAATAAGAGAATGTTCGCTCATAAAAGTGTAATTTTCTTCTAAAATTCGCTCATAAAAGTGTAGAAAATGCATTTAATTCGCTCATAAAAGTGTAAT
>ERZ1034626.1167-NODE-1167-length-18050-cov-119.316143_pt1 | contig 18050 bp, 11 predicted proteins | sample MGYA00520652_ERZ1034626 | MGnify/ENA primary metagenome ERZ1034626 (study PRJEB33766, sample SAMN09781765) | gut metagenome | biome: gut microbiome | host: Homo sapiens | place: Madagascar | study: EMG produced TPA metagenomics assembly of the PRJNA485056 data... | reverse complement strand
GGAATTTTGCTCCCGACGGTCGCAGAAAGTGAGTGTACCAACTGTAAACAGTGTACAGAATGACAAGCATACAGGAATATAGTTACCAAATAGTAGCACTATACAATGCAACAGAATACAGCTAAAATCCACCCAAAATTAGCATTTTCAAACATTTTATATTAAACTGTGTTAAAAGATGCGCAACGTTTTGATAAAAATATTATTTTTTGTAGTTTTATAGCAATAAGAACAATTCAATATTAATTTAACAGGGTAGGATCCTAAAACATCAAGTATGGAAGAAAGACATTTTTCTACATTAGTATCCTTATTGGGAGAAGATGTCCTGTCTGACGATTGTTTGGTAGTCGTGACAGGTGGTAATGATGACAAAAATCAGAATCAGAATCAGCAATTTGAAAAGGGAGAGAATTTACCTTGCATACTTAACAAGAAATATGGTAAGGAGAATTATATTATAGAAGATTTTTACAACTTTTTAATAGAAAGTAATAATGAGAAATAGTTTTTGTATATTTTTTCTTCTTTGGGTTACTTTGGATGTTTTTAGTGGGGAAAAATGTCTTTTCACAATAGACTCTGATTTTATAGTAACCGATACAATATCAAAGAGCTTGTCTGATACATCTAGAATCTTTAGCTTGTCAGATGTCGTTGTGAAAGGTTCAAATATCATAACAAAATCAGACCGCTTAATATTAATTCCAACTTCTAATATGCAGAAGGCATCATCATCTGCATGGGATTTGCTGAGCAAAATAAAACTGCCAGGAGTAATCGTTGACCGCCAGAACAAGAATGCAACAACTATTGATGGAAGTAATATACTTTTTAAAATCAACAACATTGATGCCACTATTGCAGATTTTTTGACGATAATCCCAAGCGATGTAAAAAAGATAGAGCTTTTTGATAAATTAGGAGCACGATATAATGACAGCAACATTAGTGCAATCATTAACATTGTAACCAAAAGGCATACTTCTGGTGGACAATTTGGACTCTATGAAGATGCAGCTCTAACAACAATGTCGCTATATAATAGTGCTTATGTCAAATTTAACAAGGCAAACAGTTTGTTTAGCCTAAGCTATAATAGCAAGTACCGAGATTATTCCAATTCATACACAGATACGTATCTAGAAAATGAAGATATTGAAATATCCAGAAAGGGCATCGAATCGCCATATGGATACTTTCTTCAAAATATAGATGCTGCATATAATTATTATAAGAATAACTTTACATTTAATATAAAATTCAACTATAGTACAAACCGAAACACCAATCAAAATTGCTCACAGGAGATATTTGATAAGAAAAGTTTGATAGGAAATTCATTTAGGTCACCAAAAGACAAAAGTCATTCACCTGCAATAGACTTGTTTTCTGAATATAAAATTTCCTCCAAACAGTCATTGCTCTTTAATATGGTAGGAAAAATATTACAGACAAACTATGATTATTCATATACTGAAAATGTAAACGAAAATAATTCCCATTTTGAGTATGGGGTAGAAGGAAAGCGTAAGTCTCTTATAACAGAAATCATGCATACTTATTCTTTAAAAAATCTTTCATGGGATTCTGGTTTAAGATACAAATATTCAGACACTCACAATTTATATAGTTATGATATTATAAATGATTTTGATTCAAAAGACCAAAATTTATATGCTTATACCCAATTCTCGGGGAATGTTAAAAATATCTACTACATGGGAGGAATAGGTATAAATTGGGTTAGTTTCAAGGAAGGTGGCAATTCTTTTTACAAAGTATTATATCGTCCTTTAGGCAGAATTAAGTATATGCCTTTAGACAATTTTAGTATGTCTTATCAATTTTCAATGCAACCAACAACACCAAGCTTGTCAACATTAAGTGGAATTACAAAAAGTTTGAATAGATATGAATTCGAAACAGGCAATTCTGCCTTGCATCCTTATGACAACATAAAACATAAATTATCTTTATCTTGGAATCCTAACAGATGGTATATTTCACTAAACTACAATATCGAAAGTGCAAAAAATCTTTTTGCGCCTGGTATTTATTGTCAAAATGGGAAATTAGGTTATCAACATATAAATTTTGATTCAAAAACTGTTAGTAAAATAGATTTTTACACAAGCTTTGACATCATAAAGGATATGTTGTTCATTGATGGTTATATTTCATACAACTATTATAAATTTAGAATAGAAGACGAAACTTTCTCTTTAACAGACTATACATATGGTGGGAAGATAGTGTTCTACCTGAAAAACTTTTCTGCAAATATATCTTTCAATCATAATCCAAAGGAATTATTTGGAATGAAAAGTTTTTACGGAGAATCCACAGGTAGCGTTGATTGTTCCTATAAATACAAAAGAATGACTTTCTCACTTGGAATATGGAATCCGTTTAAAAAATATGTTCAGAGTTCTGGTTTCGAGTATGCTAGAAATGATTTATATAAAACTGAGCATTTCAGAATAAAAGACAATGCTAATATGATAACCCTAGGTGTTGCCTATGACATAAATTGGGGTAAATCTTATAAGGCAAGAAATAAAAGATTAAATAATTCGGACAACATAGATGGTATCGTAAAATAAAAAGGATGAAAAAATTTCCACTTTTCATACAACATGATTCTATGCAATGTGGCATAGCTTGTTTGTGTATGATATGTAAGTTTTTCGGTCGTAGCATTTCCATAGAAACTATGGCAAACTTATGTCATGCTAATAAAGAGGGAGTGTCTTTAATGGGATTAAGTGAGTCTGCTACGATTCTTGGTTTTCATGCTATAGCTGCAAGAACCAGTATCAATAAGTTACAAATTGTTCCTCTTCCTTGCATTTTGCATTGGAATCAAAATCATTTTGTCGTTTTATATAGAATAAAGAACAACAAATACTATATTGCTGACCCAGGAAAAGGTTTGATAACTTATACTCTTGATGAATTCAAGAAACATTGGCTAAGCACAAATACCAATGGTGAAGACAAGGGCATCGCTATGTTCTTGGAAACTACACCTGCCTTTTTTGCTTACAAGATGCAGAAAGAAGAAAACATAAAAGAAAAGCGGTCTTTTCGTTTTCTCTTGGGGTATGTGAAAAAATATCGTAAGTATTTTGGGCAAATTGTACTAGGTTTGGTTGTTGGAAGCCTTTTACAGTTAGTCTTGCCATTTCTCACCCAATCTATTGTTGATGTTGGCATCAAAAACCAAGACATTGGTTTTGTTTGGCTGATATTATTGGGACAACTTATGCTAACAATTAGCCGAACAGCTATTGACTTTATCCGTAGATGGTTATTGCTTCATATCTCCTTGCGCATTAACATTTCACTATTGAGTGACTTCTTCATTAAATTACTGAAGCTTCCAATGTCTTTCTTTGACACAAAGCTTATGGGAGACTTGATGCAAAGAATGAGTGACCATAGTCGTGTGAATAAATTTCTCACACAGCAGACACTCAACATAACATTTGCGATATTCACTTTTGTTGTGTTTTCTGTGGTGCTGTTCTTATACGATAAATTTGTGTTTGCTATCTTCTTGCTTGGAAGTATTCTCTATGGCGCATGGATGACTTTATTCTTAAGACGGAGGAAAGTACTAGATTATGAGTTATTTGAACAGCAAGCCATCAACAACAACAAAACTTACGAGTTTATCACCTCTATGCAAGAAATCAAATTGCAGGATTGTGAGCAACGCAGAAGATGGGAATGGGAAGATACACAAGCTGATTTGTTTGAAGTACAGATGAAATCGCTCAAACTCCAACAAATGCAAGAAGCAGGGTGCATATTCATCAATGAAACTAAAAATACCATCATTACAGTTATAGCTGCAACAGCGGTAATTCACGGAGACATGACCCTTGGCATGATGCTTGCCATACAGTATATTATTGGTCAATTAAATACACCTGTAGATCAATTGATGAACTTCTTTTATTCCCTGCAAGATGTGAAGATTAGCTTGGAACGTATCAACGAGATTCACCAGATGGATGATGAGAATGGAAAGGAAGGCTTGCTAACTTCCATTGAGGACAAGGACGAGGGCATCGACATCAAGAACATCATGTTCAAGTATGACCCACATGCTTTGCGCAAGACCATAGACAATGTGAACATTCACATTCCGCAAGGTAAGGTAACAGCCATCGTTGGCGCATCTGGCAGTGGAAAGACCACCCTCATCCGCTTAATGCTAGGTTATTATTCTGTCTTGGAGGGACAAATCAACATTGGCAATACCAACATTAACAAGCTCAACAAGAAATGGTGGCGCAGACAATGTGGCGTAGTGATGCAGGATGGCGTTATCTTCTCGGAGAGTATAGCACGAAACATTGCCGTTGACGATGGCGACATAGACAAGGAACGGTTGTTGAAAGCAGCCGAGATAGCTTGTATCAAGGATTATGTGATGGCTTTGCCTCTGAAGTTCAACACCAAGATTGGACGTGATGGCGTGGGACTGAGCCAGGGACAGAAACAACGCATCTTGATAGCGAGGGCGGTGTATAAGAATCCTGACTATATCTTCCTTGACGAGGCAACCAACTCGCTAGATGCTAACAACGAGAGAAGCATCGTGGAGAACTTGGATAAGTTCTACAAGGGCAAGACTGTTGTGATTGTGGCTCATCGCCTAAGCACGGTGAAGAATGCCGACCAAATTGTGGTCATCGACCATGGAAATGTGGTTGAAGTTGGCAATCATGAATCGCTTACAGCCAAGCGAGGAGCATACTATAATCTTGTGAAGAATCAGTTGGAATTGGGAAACTAAAATGCTTTTGACATGGAACAGAAAGAAAAAGAAACAGATAATATCGAGTTGAGAAGCGAGAAGGTGAGGAACGTGATAGGCAAGGTTCCTCCTCGCCTCGTCAGCTTGGGAACGGTTGTCATTACGATAATAGTCCTCGCCCTCGCAGTTGCTTTCTACAAGATACCTTATCCTATATCCATAGATGCTAATGGTGAGGTCATCAATCAAAGAACAGTGCAAGTGTTTGTGCCATATAAGTATTTGTATCTTTTCGATAAGCCAAGGACTGCTCATGTTTCTTTTGAGGGCAACGACAATACATCTTATAACTGCAACATTGTAAGCCATAAAGCCAGGCTCATACATAGGGAAGATGGCAACTATTTTATGGCTATAGCCACAGTGAGCACACAGGGACAAAATACTCCTATACTGCAAAAGTATATGAAAGCCGATGTGAGAATCATCGTCAGCAATAAAACGTTATGGCAACAGGTATTCGGATAAACTATATCCGAATACCTGCTGTTTGTTTTTGGATGCATATTGTGTTGGTAAGCATCAGATTTTACGCAAAAGTTCTAATTTCCATAAAATTCCTCTTGTAAATCATTGGATATTTAGAAAAATATCGTATCTTTGTCCCCGAATTAAGGCGTTCTTTGCATATTGCAAAATACAGAAACGAGCAGAAGTCCGCTCGTTTCCATATTGTTACCTATATAATATAGGCAAACGACCAACTTCTTGATTTTCAATCAAAGTCCAATTTAGAGCGAGTTAGTTTTATTAACGGAATTCGTATTCTGGGGCTGCTGAAAACCGGGGCATATCACACCCTTTTTTTATTTATTCATTACTGAGACTTGCGAAATTCAATATATTACTGTTCCCCTTTCGTTTTCTTATCAGCCACATACATTCCTATCAGGATGCAGGCGGCACCCGCCAGAAAAAAGGGGGTAATCTGCTCGCCAAGCACCCATGAGGCGAAAATCATCGTGGTTATCGGATTGAAATACACCCAGTTGGTGGCCTTTACGGTGCCCAGTTTTGAGATGCACCAGTTCCACGTGAGGAAGCAGATCATAGAGGCAAGGCAGCCCAGAAAGAGCAGATTGCCGAATACCTGAGGACGGGTGAATACCTCGAGCGAAGGAAAACCCGGAATGAAGATATAATAAGGCAAGATGGTAAGAACACCATAGAAAAACACCTTGCGGGTGATGAATGCAGGACTGTAATCGCCCGTGGTTGACTTCATCAGCAGCGAATAAATCGCCCAGCACATACACGCCGTAAACGCCAATGCATCGCCCACCGGAGAAAGATGAAGCACAAACCTGCCGTTCAATACCACGATGATCATACCCACAAATGCCAGAAGAGAACCCAGCAGCTGGACAATATGGATGCGGTTGGAATCCTTATAGACCAGACGAACCAGCAGGGTGGCAAAGAGCGGACACGAACAGACAAAGAGCGAGGTATTGGTGGTGGTGGTAAAGTTCATCGCCTCATTCTCGCTGCAGAAATAGAGCGAACCGCCCGTAATGCCCAGCAGCGCCATCTTAGCCTCATCCTGCCAGGAATCGGCAAAGAGACGGCGATGATTGAACGCCAGCATCAGCACGTAGGCGATGCTGAAACGCAGGGTGAAAATCTGAGCAGGAGAAAGCCCGTTCAGCATCAGCACCTTGGTGGAAACGAAGGTGGTTCCCCAGATCGCCACCGTCAGGAAAGCTACCAGATGGTAGAATATATTGTTATTTTTCGTTTGCATATCTTAAATTTTCCTTTAATGGTGCAAAAGTAAGATTTTTCTGTGGATAAACCAAGACTTCTGCATTTTTTTTGTAACTTTGCAGCATGATTTTCCATCCATTCCATCATACTTCAGAAAATGTTCCTGCAAGGATGAACAATCCTTTGGATTACGAACCGCATCCGCTCTGCATCCAGGCGTGCAGGGAAGTGCAGGAGATGCTTGCCAGACGAGAAGACTGGCAGGAAGAGATTGCGCGCGGCAAAATGTTTGGCGTGCTCATCGTAGAAAATGTAAAAACAGATACCGATGTCCCGAAATGGGGATACCCAGCTGCCGATAGCGAGGCTCCGAAATGGGGATACCTGGCAGCCTACAGCGGACAGATTGGCGGAAGAAGCGACTGGGAGGACTTCGTGCCTGCCGTATTCGACTATCTGCAGCCCGACGGCTACTTCAAGACCCACGAGGCGGAAATCTCACGTATCAACCAGAGCATCAGCCACCTGGAGAAGGATGAAAGGATGAAGGAAGCCAGAACCCTGATCCGGCAACTGCAGGAGGAGCGGAAGCGTACCATCGCCGCCTATCAGGAGAAGATGAAGGAAGCGAAGGCAAAGCGTGACAGCCGCAGAGAGGCTGGAAACCTATCAGAAGCGGAAGAGGCGGAGATGATCAGGGAAAGCCAGTTTATGAAGGCAGAACTGCGCCGACTGAAGAAATCGCTCTCGGAAAAGACAGCCCTGGAAACGGAATTTGATGATTATCAGGAGAATATACTGAGGCTGAAGCAGTTGCGCAAGCAACTCTCTGATGCCCTGCAGCAATGGCTTTTCTCGCAGTTCAGAATGCTGAACCAGGAGGGAGAAAGCAAGGATCTGCTGGAGATTTTCAGAGATGAAGCCCTGAAGGAGTATCCGCAGGCGGCAATAGCTACGAGCAGGATTGCAGCCCTGAAGATGGTGCCGCCAGCTGGGAGCGGCGAGTGCTGCGAACCGAAACTGCTGCAATATGCCTACCAGCATGGTTACAAGCCGCTGCAGATGGCTATGTTCTGGTGGGGAGAAAGCCCGAAGGAGGAAATCCGTCACCACCTACAGTTCTATCCAGCCTGCAACGGCAAGTGCAAGCCGATACTGCATTGGATGCTGCCGCCATCGGTATTCGAAAGCCCTGCATCGGCAGAAAACGGCATCGGCGGACAGAAGGGACCATTCCCTAAGCAGTTAGAGATGCTCTATGAGCAGGTGGAAACGCTCTACGAAGACTGCGAGCTGACCGTGATCCACAAACCTGCAGGACTGCTCTCTGTACCGGGAAAGGACGCTGCCCAACCATCGGTCTATGCGCTGATGCGAAGGAAATATCCCGAGGCTACCGGTCCGCTCATCGTTCACCGGCTGGACATGGTGACCAGCGGACTGATGATCATCGCCAAGACCGAATTTGCCTATCATCGCCTACAGAAGGAGTTTCAGAACCATCGGGTGCAGAAGAAATACATCGCCATCATTTCAGAAAAAGAGATTTCGGGAAAGGAGATTTCAGGAAAAGACATTCCGGAAAAGGAGATTCCAGAAAAGGGAATCATCTCCCTTCCGCTGCTGCCCGATTATCTGAACCGCCCCCGCCAGATAGTGAATCACGAGCAGGGCAAGGAGGCCATTACGGAGTATGAAATCCTGGAGCGCATCGACGGCTCCCATCTCCGCATCGCCCTCTATCCCAAGACGGGCAGAACCCACCAGCTGCGTGTGCATTGTGCCCATCAGGAGGGTTTGAATGCTCCCATCCTGGGCGATCCGCTCTACGGCAACGAGAAGGCTGCCCGACTGCATCTCCATGCCGAGGAGATTACCTTCGATCATCCCCTGACGGGTAAGAAAATAACGATAAAGAGAAAGGCTGATTTCTAAACGAAATCAGCCTTTTTTCTGTCTATTTTTATTCAAGTTTTTCAAGTTAAGCCCTTCAGACGAAGAACATGATGATGACCTGGGCGATGATGACTCGGATAAACATGCCGAGCGGATAAACCGTAGCATAGCTGATGCTAGGCGTATCGCCATCCAGGGTCTCGTTGGCATAAGTCAGCGCCATCGGATTCGCCATACTGCCGCAGAGAATGCCGCAGATGCTGCCGAAATCGTACTTCTTGGTCTTCAGGATGATGAAGCCCACGATGATAACCGGAACCACCGTGATGAGGAAACCGATGCCTACCCACATCAAACCCTCGGGACGAACCACCGTCTCGAAGAACTGTCCACCAGCCGACAGACCCAGACAGCCCAGATACAGGGCAAGACCCAGCTCGCGGAGCATCAGTCCCGCACTACGCGTCATATAAGAGATGAACTGCACCCTAGGGCCCAGCGCACCAATCAGAATACCCATTACGATAGGACCACCGGCAATACCCAGACGTACGGGAGCCGTCATTCCCGGAATATTCAGCGGAATGGTTCCCACGGCGAGTCCCAGAATGATACCCAGGAAGATGGCGCCCAGGTTAGGCTCGTTGAGCGTCTTCACGGCATTGCCCAGAAACTGCTCCACATGGTCGATGCTCGTAGGGTCGCCCACCACCGTCAGTCGGTCGCCATACTGCAGACGGAGGTCGTCGGTAGCCAGCAGTCGGATATCACCACGCAGCACTCGGCTCACATTCACGCCATAGGTATTGCGCATCTGCAGGCTTCCCAGTCGCTTGCCGTTGAGTCCCGGACGGGTCATCACGATGATTCTGCTCTCCAGTTTGGCATCGATGGCATTCCAGTCCACCTTATCATTATTCCACTCCTTATCCACCTTCTTTCCGAAGAGAATCTGCATGGCAGAAGCCTCATCCTTATTGGTAACCACGAGCACATTATCGTTGGTATGGAGCACGGTATCAGCCTCCGGAACGATGACCTGCTCGCCTCGCCATACACGGGAAATGATGAACTTGCGATGGGTCATCATCGAGATTTCGGCGATGGTACTGCCGTTGAGAGCCGGGTTTACGATGATGTACTGTCCGATGGATGTATGGTCATCCTCATCGGCACGTCGGATCTCCAGGTCCTCAGGCTTCACGAAGACCTTGCGCAGGAACATCATCGCCAGGATGACGCCCACAACGCCCAGAGGATAGGTTACCGCACAGCCCAGAGCTGCTCCGCCGCTAGGCAATCCCAGCTGCTGCAGCGCCTGCTGGGCAGCACCCAGAGCCGGAGTATTGGTGGTGGCACCGCAGAGAATGCCCACCATATCGGGCAGGCTCACGGGCAGCACCAGGCACAGGGCAAGCGAGAATACGGTGCCCACGGCGATGACAGCCAGGCTCCAGAGATTGAGCGAGATGCCCTCGTGGCGCATCGAACCGAAGAAGTTGGGACCTACATAGAGACCCAGCACATACACGAACATGGTGAGTCCGAAGCTCTCGGCAAACTCCAGCATGTTCTCGTCGATGGAGAGTCCGAGATGGCCCGCCACGATGCCCACAAAGAATACGAAAGCTATGCCGAGGGAGATTCCCTTGACATGAATCTTGCCCAGGGCAAGACCTAGGGTACAAATCAATGAAAGAATGACGATGCCTTGCACCGCCGAATGCACGTTGATTAAATGATCAAACCACATAATATAAGTTTCAATCTTTTCTCGTGATAATGTTCAGTTTACTAAATTCTGCTGCAAAGGTACATTAAAATAAGAACATCACAAAAGAAAAACGCCCTTTTCTTCTAAATATTTGCAATAAAAGCTGAATTTAAAGCAAAAAACCAAATCTAACTCAAAGTTTTTTTGTACCTTTGCACCCGTTTAAAATAGAAATAGATGAAAGATATTTGTTGTATAGGGCATGTAACCAAAGATAAGATAGTTACCCCAAACAGAACTGTTTACATGGCTGGCGGAACATCGTTCTACTTCGCCTACGCCATCAACCAACTGCCTAAGGATGTGAGCTTTTCGCTCATCACGGCAATGGACCCAACAGAAACTGAGCCTGTAGAAAAGATGCGCCAGGCGGGCATAGAAGTAACCCTCAATCCTTCGCGCAATACCGTCTTCTTCGAGAATATCTACGGAGAAAACCAGAACGAGCGCAAGCAGCGTGTGCTTGCCAAGGCTGATCCATTCACCATCAGACAGCTGGAGCACGTGGAGGCGAAGGTCTATCACCTGGGAAGTCTGCTGAGCGATGATTTCTCGCCCGAGGTAGTGGAATTCCTCTCGCGCAGCGGAAGGGTTTCCATCGACGTGCAGGGCTATCTGCGCGAGGTGAGAGACGAGAAGGTGTATCCGATAGACTGGAAGGATAAGCTGGAAGTGCTGAAGAACACCTACTATCTGAAGGTGAACGAGACGGAGATGGAGACCATCACGGGGCTGAAGGAGCCACGCGAGGCTGCGAAGCTGATACATTCGTGGGGAGTTACCGAGGTAATCATCACGCTGGGCAGCGAGGGTTCTCTAATCTATGTAGATGACACCTTCTACGAGATTCCCGCTTATCCTCCTCACGAGGTGGTGGATGCTACCGGATGCGGCGACACCTATTCTGCCGGTTATCTCTACAAGCGACTGCAGGGTGCCACTCCTACCGAGGCTGGCAAGTTTGCGGCTGCCATGTGTACCATCAAGCTGGAGCACAATGGTCCGTTCAACCGCAGCATCGAGGATGTAGAGCGCATTATTAAATAAGTGGGGGGATAAAACGTTGATTAGATGCAGTTAAAATCGGATAAAAACCGAATAAAACAAAAGATCCATCTTGCGAGTCAGTTCGCAAGATGGATTTTTTCATAGTAAGCTTCTACTTACTACTCTGTTGGCTCTTAGAATGTTACTTAACCACAAACTTTCTACCATTCTGGATGTAAACACCCTTGGCAGGAACTGTTATCTTACGACCTTGCAAATCATAGATAGGAGTCAACTTATCATATTTACCCTCTACGATGTTGCTTATGCTGGTTGAAGTACCCTTCACAAATCGAGTGTTTCTTACAGCAACAGCCTTTCCTTCCTCATTCTTTACCTGTACAATGGCAATGCAATTACCATCCGAAAGTTCAGAAACATCAATGATAGCAGCATAGTCTGCATCCATTACTGAAGAATCAGAGCTTCTGGTTCTACGCGCCTTGTTGGTTGTCTGTGCATTCATTTCACCAGAGATTTCCTCTCCTGTGTCTTCATTGATAATACGATAGCCATAGCTGTAACCATTGCCCTCTGTCTTTGTCATCTTCAATGTCAGTTCATTATCCTTGATGTCAGAAAGAAGGATATAATCGTCAAGATTGTCATCTGGCTCGAAGATAAGAGTCTCAACAAAATTGTAGGTACGCTCGTTCAAAGCCTTATCCTGTAATTTTAAAGAAGCTAATCCCCAAATACCAGGCGCAGAACCTTGTGGCAGGATACAATTAATTGTATAACGCTTCCAGACAGTAGGGTCACCATCAAAGAACAATGGATAAAAACCAGGACCATTGATATAATGCCAATTACCATGACTTATACCCTGAGGATCAAGTAACTCATAGCGTCCAATATGATATCCAGCCTTATCATCCTTTGCATAATAATTGATTGTTACTTTGGTTTCTCCATCAGGAGCCTCTGGATGAGTAGGCTCAGCATAAACAGAAATGCGATTCAAATCTATAATTGGAGCCTCTGTATCAGGATTTTCCGTCACAATATGGATACTCTTTCTCTTTTCATGAATAGGAGAATCAGAGAATACAATATATGTTTCATTTCCTGCAAAATCATTTAATGAAATACTCTCTACATAATAATCTGCTGTAGGATAAAACTCTGTAATAATGCAATCTACACTTACTATCTGAGTCTTTTCATCATACGTACCATCTCTATCAGCAAAAGAATCAGAATCGCCACCTTTTGCTAACCGAATCAAAGCCCTTTGAATACCTACATTATCAGTCACTTTGAAGCGAATCTTAAGATTCTGCACTTTATGTCCCTCAATAACTGAATCCGTAACTTCATACTGCAAGCTTCCACTTTCATATTTTGGAGCTTCCTGATCTTCCAAAGAATTATTGATATAAAGATTCCAAACACAATCATTACGACCTTCGAAACGCTGAGTTCCTTGAAAATCATAAATTACAATATCTTCAGCAGTCCAATATCCTGTTTTGCTATACTTACTGATAGTTACTTCTCCACGAATCAAATGGTCATTTCCTTCAACTGCATTCATTCCTATATCCACAAATTGACTTAATTCTTTACCATCAGTACCTATAAAATGCGGAGAACACAAACGAGTACTAGCACCAGAAGCACCATCCTCAAATCCATCAATGTGATTCAGTTCTATCTCTACGATTACTTTCTTGTCTTCATCCGGTGCTCCTTCAACCTTTACTTCCAAGCGCTTAATCTTACCCGGATAATCATAATCCGGATTCAAATTAAGTACCTCAAAAGTAAGATGATCAGGAATCTTTGAGATGTAGCGAGTACCATTCATGATACGATCACGAATAAACTCGTATTTTTCCAAAGCACGTGAGCGCAATTTCTCCGGGTCTTTGATATAATAAGCCACAGACTCTGCCATATCCTCGTTAGGATTTATACCATGAGCATACGCAGTCACAAACTCAACATCCTTAGTGGTTGACCAACCTTCAAGTCCGGCATTTGGGTCTTTATACCATCCCCCAACCTTTATCCAATCGTTCTTGATTTCATCAGATAAGGTGAAAGCCCAAAGGAAGTGGGTCTTTTCATGGAGAATCAATCTTTGAGTTTCAAAATCCTGGTTATTTCCACCAAAAGCGCTTTCCATAAACTCTATATAGCCATTGTCCACACACCAAGATACAGCAGCAGCCGTAGGATAAAGTGGATGCTTATGACCATTCAAACGGCGAACCAGATAATTGAGATGTGGAGTCTTATGGAATCCTTCAGGTAACTCCTCTAACATATTGATGATTGCTACTCGTTCTGTAGGCAAGAACTTCTGGAAGCAAAACTCATCCTCATTAGTAATTCCGGCAGTCAGAGCCTTATAGTCTGGTACTTCCATCGTACAAGCAAATCTCTGGGTCAAGATCTGGTTTACCTGTCCTTCGTCCTCACCAAAATTAGTGGCATAATTGACAAGGGCATGATGCAAACGCTTCGAGAAGAAGCGGCCACGCACACCATCAAGATTTACCAGGAAAGGATTGGCATAATAGAAAGCATCCTCGCCAATAGTTACAATACGGGAATTACCCGATGTTTCTACCTTGATATCATCGTCTATCTTATCTTCAGTCAAGATAAATTTAGAATACCCCTCTCCTATTGCATAAGGAATCGTCTTCAAAGTCTCATACAGACGATAAGCATATTCCTGTGTCCATGCTTTTCCTTCATCAGAGAGAATAACATGATAGTACTGATAAAGCATACCGACACTAGGCACATCAGAAGGCACAATCTTCTTGCCCAGAAATTCTATTTCCGGACGCTTGTTGATGGAAGCGGTAGTAGTGTAACCAGAAAGGCTACCATCCTCCTGCCAGGAATGAGTCCAGGTATTAGGATCTGCATCCATCTTGGTAATAGCCAAGGTTTGAGGAACCATCGGTTCTATGCTTCCATCTTCATTCACGACGATGGTTAAAGCCTGAGGCAGATGATAACCTGAAGCTTCAATCTTCAGGAACATTTTGCCCGCAGGCACATTGTCGAACGAATAGCTGCCATCCGCCGACACTTCTGTAGTGGCAAGGTAAGCATCAGAACCAATAGACACCACAGCCTTATCGCCCGATTGCACACCAGTCACCTTGTATTCTACTTTGGCAGCCTGGGCTATTGCCAAGCATACAAGCCATAAAGTCAAGAGTGATAAAAGTCGTTTCATAAGCCTAAAATCGTTTGTTTTTATTCGAATCATTTACATTTTGGGAGCAAAGATAAACAAATAATTCCAAGCCATCAAGTTCATAATGGTTCATATCGGCATTTTTCTGCAAATGTGCTTGTTTTTCTCTATTTATTTTTTTATCTTTGCACATAGTTTTTAAAACTACACATATTATTTTAAGCGTATGGCATTTAATAAACAACGAATCATCATCATAAGTGTGCTCTTTTCATTAACAGCATGCACAGGAGGAGGTAGTGACGATCCTAATCCGACGCCACAACCTCCCCTAGCAGAAAAACGACCTATTCATATTAGCCCAACTCTCCAAAGTAGAGCAACAGAAAGCAATTTTGAAATAGGAGATTATATCGGTCTGTACATTGTCAATCACCCTTCTAATGGTTCGGTGGCAAAACTTCAGACTTCAGGTAATCATGTGGATAACATGAAGTTTACCTATAACGGCACATGGACTGCAGCCTCCCCCATCTACTGGAAAGACAACGTTACCCATGCCGACTTTTATCTGTATTATCCATACACCACGTCTATCGGAGATGTGAATGCAATACCTTGGAGTGTAAATGCAGACCAAAGCACCAGCGAGAAATACAAGGCAGGCGACCTCCTGATAGGCAAAACAACCGATGTGACTCCAACAGAAGGTGATGTGGGGATAGCTGCAAGACACATGATGAGCCAGATGGTTATTTCGCTGCAGCCAGGCAATGGCTTTACCAACGAATCGCTGAACAAATCTAAAATTAGCGTAAAAATCAACCAATTAAAAATACAAGCTACTGCGAATCTTGCTACAGGTGAGATAAGTGCGAAAGGAGATGCAGCAGACCTTACTCCACTAAAAGAAGAAGGCAATAACTATAAGGCACTCATCATTCCACAAGCAGTTGGCGAGGGAATTCTTATTACCGTAAACGTAGACGGCAGAGATTACAATTTGCAGAAAGCATCGAACTTTACCGCTTTCGAAGCAGGAAAGAAACATAAGTTTACCGTAACCCTGAGCAAGACCAGCAATGGTGTGAATGTGAACATCACCAAGTGGGAAGACGACGGAATCGACTACGGCGGCACAGCAGAATAAAAAGAGCCCCGTCCTCTCTCTCCGTCATCGATGAAAAGAGTTATCTTCATCAATGAGATGACTCATTATCATCGATGAAATTATTCACTCTAAAACAAAGACAATATGAGAACAATTCATATTTCCAAGCCCACCTTATTATATTATATGGTGGCTTTGGTAGCCATGCTCTTCACAGGCTGTAGCGATGATTTCTTCGGCAGCAGCGAACAGCATGACAGCAACCGCATCCAACTATCGGGCGACATCGACCAGCTTGCCGTAACCCGCGTCAACGACAACGGTTTCTGCAATGGCGACGTAATGGGTGTGTACATCGTAGATTACGAAGGCAACAACCCTGGCACACTGAAGGTTAGCGGCAACCGTGGCGATAATGTTCGCCACACCTTTGATGAGCCTAACTATAAGTGGAGTTCTGCCTACGATCTTTTTTGGAAAGACAAGCATACTCATATTGATGTGTATGGCTACTATCCTTTTGCCAACCCTGAGAGCATCGAAGACTATCAGTTTGAGGTGCAGAAGGACCAGAGCACCACAACGGCAGAGGGTGAGATGGGTGGTTACGAAGCGAGCGATTTCCTCTGGGGAAAGGTGGCCGATGTGGCTCCTACCACCAGCGTAATCCGTTTGCCTCTTGCCCACCGCATGTCTAATGCCCGTGTTACCCTGATTCAGGGTTCCGGTTTTGCCGAGGGCGAATGGGCGAATACCAAGAAGATTGTCTTGACAGCCAATGTGGCTCGCAAGGCAAGCATCAACCTTTCTACCGGCGAAATCAAGGCAGCTGGAAGTGCAGAGAGCACCATGACCATCCCATCTCGTGTCAACGACGAGTGGCGCACCATCGTGGTTCCTCAAACCGTGGCAGCCGGCACTACCCTCTTCAGCATCACCATCGGTGGTGTGCCTTATAAGTTCGCTAAGAACGAGGCACTTACCTATGTGGCAGGCAAGATGATGAACTTCGGTATCAAGGTGGATAAGCAGGCAGGAAGCGGTGTTTATAAGCTGACATTGGTAAGCGAAAGCATCACTCCTTGGGAGAATGATTTGGTAAGTCATGATGCTATGACAAAGGAGTATATTGTCATCAACTCTACTCCTGGAGGTTTGAAGAAAGCCATTACTGCGGCTAATAAGGACTATACTCAGGTTCGAAATCTTAAGATTACAGGACAAATTGATTCTCGCGACTTCTATTTTATGAGAGACTCTATGACCCGTTTGTCTGCATTGAATTTGAAAGAAGTACGTATCAAAGCATGGGGTAGAGCTGAAACGACAAATAACATTAATGAAAACGACCAAATTCCTGGCAGTTCTTTCTATTGGAACTCATCCGTTTCAGGAAGTCAATCTTTAACACGTTTGGTCTTACCTGACACATTAAAGTCTATTGGTCCAAATGCTTTTTATGGTTGTAAATACCTTTCCGGATCTTTGATTATTCCAGAAGGTGTTGTTGACATCCAAAGAGGAGCATTCAATGGTTGCACAGGTCTCAACGGAACACTTTCACTTCCATCTACTCTTCGCAAATTAGGAAATGAAGGAGAAGACGATAATCAAGATGAAGGAACAGATTACTATGGAGGTGTCTTCCAAGGTTGCAAGAATTTAACAGGTAATCTTATTCTACCTGATAACCTAGAAATGATTAGAGGTTATTGTTTTTCGGGATGTAGTGGATTATATGGCGAATTGAGATTACCAGCCAAGCTTAGAAGAATGGGAGTATGCGCATTCAGTGGATGTTCGGGGCTTACAGGCTCGTTATCGATACCACAAGGAATTATAGCCATTCCATCTGAAGCTTTTCATGATTGTGGTTTTAATGGCACCCTTACTCTACACGATGGTATTACAAACATAGCCAACGATGCATTCAATTATTGCCATTTCAAAGGCGAATTACATTTGCCAAAAAGTCTAAAGGTCATTTCTGACAACGCCTTCTATAGCAATGATTTCTCTGGCGAACTTACATTACCTTCTACTCTCACTCATATTGGTAGCAATGCCTTTGCCTATAACTGGCGTTTGATGGGAGTGCTTGATATACCTGAAGAAGTGGAAAGTGTCGGAGAAAATGCCTTTTCTAACTGTAGGATGTTGGAAGGCATTATTTTCCCTGAATCAATGGAAACTATTCGACAAGGAGCTTTTAATGAATGTTACGGAATTAATTCCATTAGATGCAAAGGAACTATGCCTGCCCATATTGAGAGCGGTGCTTTCGATGGCATAGCCAAAGACAATTTCACTCTCGAAGTTCCTGAATCTGCCATTTCTCAATATCAGGCTGCACCAGGCTGGTGCGACTTCAAGCGTATCGCAGCTCACCACAAGCTCGTTTGCCGTCCATCTGTAGCCTGCGCCTTGAGCACGGAGCACAAGCAGAAACTGGTAATTAACGCCGAGGGCGAATGGGAAGTAGCCAGCAAGCCAGACTGGTGTGAGGTTTCTCCTGCCAGCG
>ERZ1034626.1164-NODE-1164-length-18067-cov-8.229292_pt1 | contig 18067 bp, 21 predicted proteins | sample MGYA00520652_ERZ1034626 | MGnify/ENA primary metagenome ERZ1034626 (study PRJEB33766, sample SAMN09781765) | gut metagenome | biome: gut microbiome | host: Homo sapiens | place: Madagascar | study: EMG produced TPA metagenomics assembly of the PRJNA485056 data... | reverse complement strand
ATTTCGGCATCTGGTACATGGACTGTCAGGACGAGCCCCAGAAGTACACCGGCAAGACGGTGCGCTTTCTGGCACAGGTCTGCCAGACCAACCGCGCCGGCAAAAACAGCTTTGTGCCCGGCCGCTTTGCCATGACCTGCTGCGTGCAGGACATCCAGTTTGTCGGCTTCCCCTGCGTTTACGACGGCTACAAAGCCCTGGAGCAGCGTGCCTGGGTGCGCGTGACCGCCAAGGTCAACTACAAGTTCCACAATATCTACCGCGGCAAGGGCCCGGTGCTGACCGCCCTCTCCGTGGAGCCCGCTGAGAAGCCCCTGAACGACGTTGTGACGTTCTCTTAAATTCGCCCGTCTGCTTTGCGGACGCCTCTCCCAAACAGAGAGGCAAGGGCCGGTCTATAGCCAGTTGGCTTTAGGAGGTTGCTATGAAAGCTTTGTTCCGTATCCTGGGCACGGCGGCTGCCGTTGCTGTCACCGGCGCTGCCATCGTTGTGCTGGACAAGATCCTCAACGACAAGGCCCCGCTCCATGTGGAGGAAATCGAGTTCCCCGAGGACGCCGAAAATGACGCCGAGGAGGCCGCCAAGACCGCACAGGCTTACGCCGAGGGCGAAACCAAAGTGGAGAGCGAAGCCAAAGCGGAGGGCGAAGCCAAAGCGGAGGCCCCCAACCCGAACCCCGTGGAGGTCGGCCCCGCTGTTGCTCCCAAAGATGAGAACGGCAAGTTCGACCCCACCAAGATCGCGGATGCTTCCGACTTCGGCGATTGGGAAGAGCAGGGCTGCAAGGGCTGATCTGCATTTTTTGAATCCGTAACATAAAACCCCGGCGGAGTCGAACGATCCCGCCGGGGTTTTGCTGTAACTTGCTGTATTTTCTTTTACATGGCGATCCAGCCCAGTGCATTTGCCACCGAGCTGACCAGAATGATGGCCGCGAAAACGGGGCAGAGATACTGAATCATAAAGTTGAAGACGACCTTGCGGCGGAACGGTTTGCCGCTCAAAGTGACCTCTTCCTCGATCTTTTTTACACCGATGACGCGGGAGACCAGCAGGCAGATGGTGATGGCCGCAATGGGCATCATGACGGAGTTGGTGAGGAAATCAAAGAAATCCAAAAACTGCATCCCGAACACGGTCACGCCTGCCAGCGGGCCGTAGCCCAGGGCCGAGAGGCTGCCCAGCACCAGCATGATGACGCCGATGAGGACGGTGGCCTGATGACGGTCCCAACCCAGCTCGTCCTCAAAGGTGGAGACGGCGCTTTCGGTCAGGGCAATGGAGCTGGTGACCGCCGCAAACAGCACCAGCGTGAAAAACAGGATGCCCACCACGGTGCCAAGGCCCATGCTTTCGAACACCTTGGGGATGGTAATAAACATCAGGGCCGGGCCAGCCTGCAGGGTATCGGGGTCACCGCCGGAGAACGAGAAGACCGCCGGAATGATCATCAGGCCCGCCATGATGGCAATGGCCGTGTCAAAAATTTCGACGTTCTCGGTGGACTCCTCAATCGAGACGTCCTTTTTCATATAGGAGCCAAACGTGACCAGAATGCCCATGGCGATGGACAGGGAATAGAACATCTGCCCCATGGCCGTGACGACGGTCATCCAGGAGAAATGGGCGACATTGGGCACGAGGAAATACTTCACACCCGCCAGCGCCCCGGGCCGGGTGACGGAGTAACCCGCAATGATGACGGAAAGCACCACCAGAATGGGCATCATGACTTTGGAGACCCGTTCCACGCCGTTGCGGACGCCCGCAAAGATGATCGCCAGCGTGAAGATGGTGAAGATGACAAAGCAGATCTCCGCCGAAGCACCATTGGAGATGAACGACGAGAAATAGCCGTCCGTGGCCAGCTCCTTGCCGTGCCCGCCAATGTAATCCGCCAGGTACCGGATGACCCAGCCGCCAATGACCGAGTAATAGGGCACGATGAGGATGGGGATGATGGCGTTGATCCAGCCGCCGAACGAGAACCCGCCCTTTTTGCCAAAGGCCGCGAAAGCGCCCACCGGGCTCTTCTTGGTCATCCGGCCCAGAGCCGTCTCCGCCACGATCATGGTATAGCCGAACGTGAACGCCAGCAGAATGTAGATGAGCAGAAAGATACCGCCGCCATACTTGGCCGCCAGATACGGGAAACGCCAGATATTGCCAAGGCCAACGGACGCGCCTGCGGCCGACAGCACAAAGCCGATCTTGCCGGAGAACGCGCTCCGCTTTTTGTGTTGAGATTCCATGTTTTTCTCCTATCTCAAATTTCAAAACGAACGAATCCAGTGTAACACAAGCCATCGGCAAATTCAATGCACCGGAACAGTATGTTGCCATGCCCGGCCCCGCAGGCGTTCTTGTGTTCCCCCCGCCGCCGTGTTACAATGGTCTCAGGCGTTTTTCGTGTTTTTTGGCAAAGCCGGTCGATTTTTGCCGCGCTTTGCTTTACGAATTGCGCTTTATTGCAAAAATTCAACTCAAAGGAGAGATTTCATGGCGCAGACCAGACAGGATATGGGGAGCGGCAATGTCAAAAAACTGCTGCTCCAGCTCATGATCCCCGCCGTTGTGGCTCAGGTGGTCAACCTGCTGTACAACATCGTGGACCGTATTTATATCGGCCATATTGAGGGCATTGGCGCGGCGGCGCTGACGGGTGTGGGCCTATTTGCCCCCATCCTGATGCTGCTCAACGCGTTTGCCATGCTCATCGGCGCGGGCGGCGCGCCCCGCACGGCCATCGCGCTGGGGCAGGGCAACAAAGAAGAAGCCGAAAAGATCATCGGCAACAGCTTTACCATGCTGCTGTTTTTTGCCGTGGTGCTTACCATCGGGTTCTATGCCGGGGCTCCCATCCTGCTGCGGCTCTTTGGTGCCAGCGAGGCCACCCTGCCCTATGCGCTGGCCTACAGCCGCATCTATATCCTGGGCTCGGTCTGCGTCCTCCTCGTCATGGGCATGAACCCCTTTATCACCACCCAGGGCTTTGCCAAGATCAGTATGCTGACCACCGTCATCGGCGCGGTCATTAACATCATCCTGGACCCCATCCTCATCTTTGTGCTGGACATGGGCGTGCGGGGTGCCGCCATTGCCACGGTGCTCAGCCAGGCCGTGGGTGCCTTCTGGATCCTGCGCTTTCTCACCGGGAGCAAGACCATCCTCCGGCTCCGCAAAGAGCACCTGCGGCCCGAGGGCCGGGTCATCCTGCCCGTGATGGGGCTGGGCATCTCCACCTTTGTGATGCTTTCCACCGAGAGCCTGCTCTCCATCAGCTTCAGCTCCAGCCTGGCCCGGTACGGCGGTGATGTGGCCGTGGGTGCCATGACCGTCATCACCAGCGTGTCCCAGCTCTGTACCCTGCCCATCCAGGGCATCTGCCAGGGCGGCCAGCCGGTCATGAGCTTCAACTTTGGCGCGGGCAATCAGGCCCGTGTCAAAGAAGCGTTCCGCTTCCAGTTCACCCTCTGCTTCGGGTACACCACCCTGTTCTGGCTGGGGATGATGCTGGTGCCCGGGCTGGTGGCCGGCATCTTCACCTCCGATGCCACCCTCATCCAGTACACCACCTGGGCTATGCGCATCTACATGGCCGGTTTCTTTGCCATGGGCGTTCAGATCGCCTGCCAGCAGAGCTTTATGGCGCTGGGGCAGGCCAAGGTCAGCCTCCTGCTGGCCTGCCTGCGCAAGCTCATCCTCCTCATCCCGCTCATCTTCCTCCTGCCGCACCTCCTGCCGGACCCGGTGTTCGCGGTCTTCCTCGCGGAGCCCGTCAGCGACATCACGGCAGCCAGCATCACGGTGTTCACGTTCCTGTCCCGGTTCGATAAAATTCTCGATCGGGGCGCGGCGAACGTCTGAGCGTATTTCTGGAAAGAAAAAACCATCGCTGTTTTTGACAGCGATGGTTTTTTTGTTTGCGGCTTTTATGCGTTGGTCTTCTCATCCTCCGCGACACGCTCCGGGGCCTCGGCCTGAACACGGGTCAGCATATCCAGCTCAGGCATCAGCTCATGACTGACCACTGAGAGCATTTCCTCAAGCTTTTTGCAGTCCTCCGGGGAGAACCGCTCCCTGGCACGCTCAATGACGGTGTGCAGGTAGGAATAGCTGATGTTGTAGTAGTTGATATACTTCTGTGTGGGGCGGAGATGGTACTCCCGGCGGTCCACCGTGGACTGGATCTTTTCCACATAGCCCTTGCGGACCAGGCTGCCGATCTTATAAGCGGCATTGGGGGTGGAAATGCCCATCATCCGGGAAAACTCGGCAATGGTGGGCTCTCCCATGGCCATGATGCCCTCCATGCAGAACGACTCCACCGTGGTCAGGGTCGCCTCCCGGGTAGCAAAGCGCTGGAACACGCTCTGGTAAAAATGCAGTTTGAACTTGGTGTAGACTTCCTGAAACACTTCTTCCAGCAAGATGAACGCCCTCCTTGTGACAAATTAACTCAATTTCTTTTAGTATATCACGTTTTGGAGGAAAAAATCAACGCTTGTCGCAAAATTTTCAGCGAACAACTTTTTTGCCGTGGCCCGTCCGCACCCGGATAACGCTCAACACGATAAGCTCCAGGAAAATGGCGACGCCCAACAGTACCAGAGAGCTGACCAGATTGGCCCGGGCACCCAGCACGGCCTCCGACAGGCCGGTGAGGACATAGCAGCCCGCCGAGACGCCGGCCACCGTCAGCGCATAGGGCAGCTGGGTGGAAACGTGGTTCACATGGCTGCAATGGGCACCAGCCGAGGCCATGATGGTGGTGTCGGAGATCGGGGAGCAGTGGTCACCGCAGACGGCGCCGGACAGGCAGGCCGCAATGGAGATGACCAGCATCTCTCCCTCCGGGAATGCATGGCAGACGATGGGGATGAGGATGGAGAACGTGCCCCAGGAGGTGCCGGTGGCAAAGGCCAGGAAGACGGCTACCACAAAGATGATGACCGGCAGCAGATACTGCAGGGCTGCAGCCGAGCCGCCCAGCAGGTTGGCGACGTAATATTTTGCCCCCAGCAGGCCGGTCATGCCGGACAGCGTCCAGGCGAGGGTCAGGATCAGCATGGGGCTGACCATAGCCTTGAATCCCTCGGGGATGCAGGCGGCAAAGTCCTGGAACGTCATAACTTCCCGCACGCGGTAGAACACAAAGGTAAAGAACAGGGCAATGCTGCTGCCCATGACAAGGCCCATGGAAGCGTTGCAGTCCGCAAAGGCGGTAATGAAATCGGTGCCCTCAAAGAAGCCGCCGGTGTACACCATGCCAAAGATGCAGGCCGCAATGAGGACGATGACCGGGGCCACCAGGTCGATGACATGGCCCCTGGTGTCGGTGCCGTCGTCCACATCGTCGCCGTAGGGGCGGTCCTCGGTGGTGAAGAGGTCGCCGTTCATGGCGTTGGTCTCATTCAGCTTCATGGGGCCGTAGTCCGTCCCGGTAAAGATGACGAACAGGCTCATGACCATGGTGAGGATGGCGTAATAGTTATACGGGATGGTGCGCAGGAACATGGTAAAGCCGTTGATGCCGGAGCCCTCGGGCACCGAGGAAGTAACAGCAGCAGCCCAGCTGGACACCGGTGCAATGATGCAGATGGGGGCCGCCGTGGCGTCAATCAGGTAGGCCAGCTTGGCGCGGGAGACTTTCTGACGGTCGGTGACCGGGCGCATGACCGAGCCGACGGTCAGGCAGTTGAAGTAGTCGTCCACAAAGATCATGATCCCCAGCAGCAGGGTGGCAAACTGTGCCCCGGCCCGGGTGTGGATATGGGTGGAGGCCCACCGGCCAAAGGCCGCGCTGCCGCCGGCCTTGTTCATCAGGGCCACCAGAATGCCCAGCATGACCAGGAAGACCAGGATCCCCACATTGCTGCTGTCGGACAGCTTGGACACCATGCCGCCGTCCTCATTGAAGAACAGGGTGGTCAGGGCCAGCTCCAGGTTGCCGTTGGCGTAAAGCAGGGCACCGGTGGCAATGCCCACCAGCAGGGAAGTGTAGACCTCCTTGGTGTTCAGGGCCAGCACGATGGCCACCACCGGAGGCAGCAGGGAAAGTGCCGTGCTGTACACGGCGCAGGTGTAAGTAGACGGGTCCGCGATCTTGCCCGGTGTGGCAGACGTGCACCACAACAGCAGGCCGAAGACGAGCAGAGCGCCCACCCAGGAGAGATTGTTCTTTTTCATGAAAATGATTCCTCTTGAAGATCAGGTTTGTTTTGGGACGCGGCGGGGCAGACTATCCCCCAGAAAGGAAGAAAGGGGGTGTTTGCCGCGCCGGATTATAAAGCGTTGTATTTTGAGCTGTTCCGCGCCAGCGAGCAGGCCGCCCGCCTGTTATGGGAGGCCCAGCAGAAAGCCGAGCAGGAGGCCCTGCGGGCCGACCCGCCGCCGCTGGAACTGGAACCTCTCCGTCATCGCTCACGCGATGCCACCTCCCCTGTCGAGGGGAGGCCTTGGCAGTCGGATGAAAGTTGATCTATTGGCCGAAGATTTAATTCTTTTTGCTCTCGGCCTTGGCTGCAAACTTGGCGTTGTTGATGACAAAGCGCTCGTGGGTGCCGCCGCCAACGGGGCCTTTCTCGTCGTGGAGCGAGACCTTGAACACCAGCTTGCGGCCCTCCACGGCCACCAGCTCGCTCTCGCAGGTCACGGTCATGCCCACGGGAGTGGGGGCCGTGTGCTCCAGCTCCAGTTTGGTGCCCACGGTGCCGCAGCCCTCGTCCAGAGCCTCGGCCACGCTCATCCAGCAGGTCTTCTCGGCCAGTGCCACCAGAGCGGGAGTCGCAAACACGTCCAGCGTGCCGCTTCCCATGGTTTTCGCGGTGTTTTCGTTGGTCACAGCCACGGACTGCTCGCCGTGGATCCCAGTTGTCAGAGTCATAAAAATTCTCCTTTTCTTTTTGTGTAAGATGTCGAAACGACATGAATTTACGAACCAATAGTAGAATACCACATTTTGCGCCGCTGTGCACCTGTTTTGGAGATTTTTCCGCCAAAACACTTTCCTTTTGGGCAGGAAAAGCCTATCATAAAGGCAAAAAGGCGGTGAGCAAATGAACGAATTCTGGATGTCGTATGATCAGATTGCCCGGCGGTATGGCCCGGGGTATCAGGGCTATCCGCTGTTTGGAGCGGTCCACTGGGCGGAGCTGGCAGCAGTTGCAGTCTGCATCCTGCTGGCCGCCCGCTGGTACCGCCGCAGCCCGGAACGCACCCGGCGGCGCATCCTGTGGGGCGTTACGGTTTTGCTGTTGGCAGATGAAGCCGTGCTGGTCATTGCCATGCTGGCCACCGGGCAGTGGAACTGGAGCTACCTGCCTCTCCACCTGTGCAGCATCCATATTTTCCTCTGCACAACCTGCACCCTGACCGGAAAGGACTGGTGCAAAGAGGAGCTCTACGCCCTCTGCGCACCGGGGGCCGCCATTGCGCTGCTCTGCCCCGGTTGGCTGGGGACAAAGGCGTGGAGCCTCATCAACCTGCATTCTGTTACCCTCCATGGGCTGTTGGTGCTTTACCCGGTTCTGCTGGTAGCAGGCGGGTTCCGCCCGCAGGTGCGGCGGCTCCCGGCGGTGCTGGCATTCCTGTTTGGCTCGGCGCTGCCCATTTACTTTTTAAATAAAGTGCTGTACACAAACTTTTACTTTCTGAACGGCCCCACCAGCAGCCCGGTGACGGCGCTGTTTACCCAGTGGTTTGGGGAACAGTGGTATATCCTGGGCTTTCTCCCCGCCGTGGCGCTGGTGCTGGCGGGGATGTATCTGCCGTGGTATCTTCATCGAAAAAAATAGAAGCAACCTCATCTGGTTGCTTTTTGTCAAAAATTATGATACGCTAAAGATGCTGTCCGAAATGGCAGCAAGGCACTGCATACAACGGCAGGCGGTTCGGCTCTTCATCCCACTGAAAAGGGGGTGAAGCATATGCCTATTACTTTGACGTTCCATCTTTTTGGATTCACTTTTACGATCAGAGTAAAAAAATGAACCGCCACCCGGCACGGTGACGGTTCGAGCTTTGCTCAACTGTTCTACTTAAAGGGCTAACCGCTTGTCGCAGTGCCTTTTCTATTTGTATTATAGCAAGGATGCGGTGGAAAGTCAAGCAGCAGCGAGCTGGATTTGAGGCCTTGAAACCGCACCCTTTTTGCAAAATAAAAATGCCACTTTTTTGCGTATTGGGGCAAAAAATATCTTTTTTGAAATTCCAATAAAATTCTTTTCCAAACCCCTTGACAGGCGCCTTTCCCTATGCTATCATGAACACATGAACAAACGTTCATATAAAACCGACCCGAGAGGAGATGTCCAGATGCCGCAGCAGGAACCCGAAAAGAAAAGCGCCCCCGCCGCGCAGCCCATTGATATGCCCGATGACGAGGTGCTCTACGAGCTGGCCGACCTGTTCCGGGTATTTGGCGACTCCACCCGCATCAAGATCCTGTACGCGCTCCACGATAACGAGCTGTGCGTGCAGGACATCGCCAACGCGGTGCAGCTGAGCCAGTCCGCCGTGAGCCATCAGCTCCGGGTGCTCAAGGACTGCAAACTGGTGCGGTTCCGCCGGGAGGGCAAAACGGTTTACTACGCACTGGACGATGACCATGTGCGCAGCATCCTCTCCATGGGGATGGATCATATTGAAGAATGAGAAAGGCTGGTACTTACGATGAAGAAGACCTACAAGATCGAAGTGGACTGCGCAAACTGCGCCGCCAAGATGGAAGACGCCGCCAACACCGTTTCCGGCGTGGCAAAGGCAACCGTCAGCTTTATGACCCAGAAGATGAACGTGGAGTTTGCTGAGGGTGCAGACCCCAAGGCCACCATGCAGGAAGTGCTGACCGCCTGCAAGAAAGTGGAGGACGACTGCGAGATCTTCGGCATCTGATCTTCCGGAACCTCGGAGCCCCTCCCCCGGGAGGGGCCTTTTTATCCAACGGAACGCTTTTGTGGAAAAAGAAACAGGTTTTCCACAGTTTCCACCTGGTTTTCAACATTTCTTGCGGAAAAGTGCAAAAAGAGACGCCAAACAGCCTCTTTTTGTCGGGAAAAGTCTGTGGAAAAGGCGGGGGAAAACGTGGAAAAGCCCACTTACTGTGGAAAACAGGTGGAATCGGACGAAAACTTCCCCCTGAAAACCCGTGCCGAGGTCCGCGCAAAAGGAGAGACTGAGATGAACAAAAAACAAAAGAAAATGCTCAAGCAGATCATCGCAGCGGTGATCCTTGTAGCCATTTTGAAACTGCTGCCCAGCTTCCCCACGCCGGTGGAGCTGGTGCTGTACTGCATCCCGTATCTGGTGGTCGGCTGGGACGTGCTCCGCAAGGCCATCAAGGGCATCAAGAACCGCCAGCCCTTTGACGAGTGCTTCCTGATGGCGGTTGCCACCGTGGGTGCCTTTGCCCTGGGCGATTATGTTGAGGGCTGCGCCGTTATCATCTTCTATCAGATCGGCGAGCTGTTCCAGAGCGTGGCCGTGGGCAAGAGCCGCCAGAGCATTTCCAGCCTGATGGACATCCGCCCGGACTACGCCAATATTGAGGGCGAGGACGGCAAGTTGGAACAGGTAGACCCGGATGAGGTCGAGATCGGCACCACCATCGTGGTCCAGCCCGGCGAGCGCATCCCCATTGACGGCGTCATTCTGGAGGGCGCTTCGGCCCTGAACACCGCCGCCCTCACCGGCGAGAGCCTGCCCCGGGACGTCAAGGCCGGGGATGAGGTCATCAGCGGCTGTGTCAACGTCACCGGCCTGCTGAAGATTCAGACCACCAAGGAATTTGGCGAATCCACCGTCTCCAAAATTCTGGACCTCGTGGAAAACTCCAGCATGAAGAAAGCCCGGGCCGAGAACTTCATCACCCGCTTTGCCCGGGTGTACACCCCCGCTGTCTGCTACGGCGCTCTGGCACTGGCATTCCTGCCGCCCATCGTTCTGCTGTTGACGGGCCAGTCCGCCCGCTTTGGCGACTGGATCTACCGCGCCCTGACGTTCCTCGTCATCAGCTGCCCTTGCGCGCTGGTCATCTCCATCCCTCTGAGCTTCTTCGGCGGCATTGGCGGCGCTTCCGCCTGCGGCATCCTCGTCAAGGGCTCTACCTATCTGGAAGAGCTGGCCCGTACCGGCGTGGTGGTCTTTGATAAGACCGGCACCCTGACGCAGGGCACCTTTAAAGTCACCGGCATTTATCCCACGGAGGGCACCTCGCAGGACGCTCTGGTGGAGGCCGCGGCCCTGACCGAGAGCTGGTCCAAGCATCCCATCTCCCTGAGCATCAAGGCCGCTTATGGCAAGGAGATCGACCAGAGCCGCGTCACCGACGTGGAGGAGCTTGGCGGCTACGGCGTTACGGCCAAGGTGGACGGCAAAGCCGTGGCCTGCGGCAATGCCCGCCTGATGGCAAAGCGGAACCTGACCGTCCCTGCTGTAACGGAGGCCGGCACCATCGTTCATGTGGCCATTGACGGCAAGTATGCAGGCTACCTGCTCATTGCCGATGTGGTCAAACCCCACAGCGCACAGGCCATCAAGGGCCTGAAACAGGCCGGTGTCCGCAAGACCGTCATGCTGACGGGCGACGCCGAGCCGGTGGCAAAAGCCGTTTCCGCCGAGCTGGGCCTGGATGAGTACCACGCTGGCCTGCTGCCGGGCGACAAGGTCGATCAGATCGAGAAGCTGCTGGCCTCCAAGCAGCCCAAAGAGAACCTTGCCTTTGTAGGCGACGGCGTCAACGACGCCCCTGTTCTGTCCCGTGCGGACATCGGCATTGCCATGGGTGCTCTGGGCTCCGACGCTGCCATTGAGGCCGCGGACGTTGTCCTGATGGACGACGACCCGGCCAAGATCGCGCTGGCCATGCGGATCGCGCGCCGCACCAACGGCATCGTGTACCAGAACATCGTCTTTGCGCTGGGCGTCAAGGGCATCTGCCTCATCCTCGGCGCGCTGGGCATCGCCAGCATGTGGACGGCCATCTTCGCCGACGTCGGCGTCATGGTCATCGCCGTCCTCAACGCCACCCGTGCCCTCTACACCAAAGACCTTGCCAAAAAGAACGAAGCCTAAAATCCCCTTTCTCATCAAAATACAACACCCCCGCCGAGAGCTTTCCAAAAGCTTTCAGCGGGGGTGTTTTGCATCCGGAAACCGCCTCTTGCAAAGCAGGATAAACCTGTTATAATACTAGATTGGAGGGTTGAACAAAATGCAACAGACGAATCAAACCGTTTTGACCCCGTCCCGCGATTCCTCCGGGGCGGTTTTGGCGGCGCTGAAAGCCGCGTTCCCCCAAACCATTCCGGTGCTGACGGGGTATTTTGTGCTGGGGCTAGGCTACGGCATCTATGTGCAGTCGTTGGGCCTGCCCATCTGGCTGCCGCCCCTGATGGGCACCGTGGTATACGGCGGAAGCCTGGAATTTGTGCTGGCCTCCCTGCTGCTGGGCAGCTTTTCGCCCCTCTCTGCCTTTTTGATGGCGCTCATGATCCAGGCCCGGCACCTGTTCTACGGCCTGACCATGCTGGAGCGCTATCAGGGTTACGGCCTGCGCGGCTTTTACATGATCTACGCCATGAGCGACGAGACGTTTTCCATCACCTGTTCGGCCGAGCCGCCCGAGGGGGTAGACCGTGGGTGGTTCATGTTCTTCATCACCCTGCTGGACCAGATCTATTGGGTGGCCAGCGCTTTTCTGGGGGCAGCGGTGGGCTCCATCCTGCCGTTCAGCACCGAGGGCGTGGATTTTGTCATGACAGCCATGTTCGTGGTCATCTTCCTCAACCAGTGGGAGAAAGAAAAGCAGCACCACTCCGGCTTCATCGGGCTGGTGGTGCCGTTTATCTGCCTGCTGGTGTTTGGCTCCGGCAGTTTTCTGATCCCGTCCATGATCTGCATTCTGGTGCTGCTGCTCGTGCTGCGCAAGCCCATTGAGCAGGCTGATAAAACCGAGGAGGTGGCCCCATGAGCGGAGTCCAGTTTGGCATCACCATTGCCGCCTGCACGGCAGCCACCATGCTCACCCGGTTTCTGCCGTTCCTGATTTTCTCGTCCAAGGACCAGCAGCCGCCGGAAGTCGTCCGGTATCTGGGGCGGGTGCTGCCCGCCGCCATTTTCGGAATGCTCATCCTCTACTGCCTCAAGGGCGTCAGCGTCTTTACGGGCAGCCACGGCATCCCGGAGGCCATCGCCATCGGCGTGACCATCGCGCTCCACAAGTGGAAGCACGAAACACTGGTCTCCATTGCAGGCGGCACGCTCTGCTATGTGCTGCTGGTGCAGCTTGTATTTTAACGTTTGTACCGCAAAAAGGACACGGCGCGCTGCCGTGTCCTTTTTTGCTGCCAACCGATCAATGATAAAATGTATCAAAATTGATCTGACGGTAGAACCGCTGCTGGAGCTGGTCGAAGCTCTCGCAGTTCTGGGCCAGCAGCCACATCACCTTGGTGATGACCGCCTCAATGGTCATGTCATGGGCTTCCAGGAAACGGAAGCGGTTCTTGACCCGTTTGCCCACCTCGTAAATGCCCACATCGCTGCCCTCGTAGGTGACCTGAGTGGTCAGGATCAGGATTTTGTGGGTCTGGTCGTAATCGCCCAACCCCTCGGCAAAGGCGTCCATCAGCCGCTGCGGGATACCGCCCACGCCAAAGCTTTCCACGATCACGCAGTCGTAATGTTGAAAGATGGCCGGGATCAGCTCGGGGCTCAGGCCGGGAGTCAGCTTGAGCAGAAAGACTTTGGGGTTGAGCGCCCGGCTAAACTCCACCGGGCCGGTGGGCCAGGGAGAGGGGACATAGCGCACCAGCCGGTCGCCCTGCACCAGCGCCAGCGCCGGGAAGTTGACCGACGCAAAGGCGTCATAGCTGATGGTCTTGTTCTTTTTGGCGCGGGTGCCCGCGATGACATGCCCGCCGAACACCACCATCACGCCCCGGCTCCCGGAGTCCAGCGCACAGATCACGCTGTCCCGCAGGTTTTTCTTGGCGTCGGTGATCTCATTGGAGATGGGCTGCTGGGCGCCTGTCAGGATGATGGGCTTGTCGGCGTTCTGAATGAGGTAAGAAAGGGCCGCCGCCGAGTAGGCCAGCGTATCGGTGCCGTGGCAGATGATGAAGCCATCGTAGAGGGCGTAATTCTCCTGCACAGCCCGGGCCATCATGAGCCAGTGCTCGGGGCCGAGGTCGGTGCTGTCGATGCTGCACAGAGCCAGTGTCTCAGGGCAGCAGAGCTCCTGCAGCTCCGGCAGGTGGGCCAGCAGCTCCTCGCTGGAAAGGACGGGCTTGAGCCCCTGGGCCGTGCGTACACTGGCAATGGTGCCGCCCGTGGTGATAAAAAGCAGGCGTTGCTTGGACATAAAATGGAAGCCTCCATGAAAATTCAAATCATGGAACCAGTATAACACAATCCAAAACTTTTTGGAACTCAGTCACGGAAAACGGGCAGATTTTGTGTATAATAGAGGTGTAAGCAAACATCGGACCTGAAAAGGAGAATATAAATGTCGAACATTGTCATCATCGGTTCCGGCCCGGCGGGCGTATCGGCTGCACTGTACGCCGCGCGGGCAGGCGTGGACACCACCATCCTGACCAAGGGCCCGGGCGCCCTGGACCGCGCCGAGCTCATCCAAAATTACTACGGCTTTGCCGAGCCCATCTCGGGGGCAGAGCTGGAGCGCCGGGGCATGGAGGGTGCCAGGGCTGTAGGCGTGAAATTCGTCACCGCCGAGGCCGTTGGCCTGACTTATACCGATAAGCTGACGGTCGAAACGCTGGACGGCGATTACCCGGCAGACGCCGTCATTCTGGCAACAGGAGCTTCCCGGGCCGCTCCCCGCATCCCAGGGCTGACCGGGCTGGAGGGCCACGGCGTGAGCTACTGCGCCACCTGCGACGCGTTTTTCTACCGTGGCAAAGATGTGGCTGTGCTGGGCAGCGGCGAGTATGCCCTGCATGAAGCACAGGCACTGCTCCCGGTGGCAAAAAGCGTCACTTTGCTGGCCAACGGCCAGCCTCTGACCGCGGAGTTCCCGGCAGAAGTGGCTGTCCGCCCCGAAAAAGTAGAAGCCATTCTGGGCGAACAGCGGGTCTCCGGCGTCCAGCTGGCAGGCGGCGAGACTGTGGCACTGGATGGCGTGTTCGTCGCATTGGGCGTGGCAGGCAGCACCGCTCTGGCCCGCAAGCTGGGGGCCGAAGTGGACGGGAACCGCATCGTCACCGATGAGCACATGATGACCACTCTGCCCGGCCTTTACGCGGCAGGCGACTGCACCGGCGGCCTGCTGCAGGTCGCCAAGGCCGTGTACGAGGGTGCCCTTGCGGGCAGCGAGGCCGCCAAGGCCCTGCGGAAAGGATGAATCATGCCGGAATTGGATAAAAAGTCCCCTGTCTGCCCGGACTGCCTGGCCTGCGGCTTCCCGTTCTGGGAGCAGCTGACCCCGGAGGAGCAGAAGTTTCTCTGCCGCACCACCCGGCCGGTCAAGTACAAAAAAGGAGAGCGGGTGCACAGCCCCGTGGAAAACTGCGTGGGCATCCTGCTCCTCCGCACCGGCCAGCTGCGAGCCTATCTCCTCTCCGAGGAGGGCCGGGACGTGACCCTTTACCGCCTCTTCCCGGGGGAGGTCTGCATCCTCTCGGCCTCCTGTGTCATGGATTCGGTCAATTTTGATCTGTACATCGACGCCGAGGAGGACACCGAGGCCTACTGCATCGGCGCTGGAACGTTCCGCCGCCTGATGCAGCAGAATGTTCACGTCCGCTGCTTTGCCTACCAGATGACCGCGGAGCGCTTCTCTGATACCATGTGGACGATGCAGCAAATTCTGTTTATGAGCGCTGACCGCCGCCTTGCCATCTTCCTCACCGACGAGCTGGCCAAGACCGGCGGCAGCAATGTCCGCATGACTCACGACCAGATGGCCCGCTATATGGGCTCCGCCCGCGAGGTGGTCAGCCGCCTGCTGAAATATTTCGCGCAGGAGGGCTGGGTGCGCCTCTACCGTGGCGGCGTGGAGGTGCTGGATCAGCAGAAGTTGCAGGAGATCGCGAGAGGGCAATAACATCAACGAAAACGAGCCATTTACAAGTACAGCTGTAAATGGCTCGTTTTCTCACTTTGCTACTGTGATCCGGACTCTTGCCGCAGCCTGTCCGGCGGGCTGTTCCGTTTCCAGATCGTATGCTGTAAACAGTGCTGTTGCCGTATAGCTGCCGCCGGGCAGGACTGTCTCCAGCGGCACCGCCTGAATGTGATATCCCGGTTCTATGAGGCCGGAGGCATACAGCACCTCCCCGGTATCATCCCGGCTCAGAGTGACGCTCATCAGATGGTGATTGGCCGGAATATTTTCCACCCGCAGCTCCGCTTCCGCTCTGCCGCTGGTCATCCGGATATCCGGGTTGATGGAGATGTTGAACATCCCTTCCTGCACGACTTTGTCCAGTTCTGCCTGAATCTCCGCCTCCGACTTTCCCTCGTACTGACCTACCGTTGCATTGGGGTCACGGGCTCCCGGAGCAGAGGCCTGCTTTGCGCTGTTCGGCGTCTTCAGCAGAAAAACGCCTGCCGTCGCGGCAGAAACCAGCACCAGCGGAAGCCCACGGGACAGGAGAAATTTCAGGCCAAGGAGGACTTGTTTGTGATGCTCCCGCATCCAATGCACCCACTTTCTCAAACGATAAAAACACCGGGGCGGGCGAGCCCCCGCTCCGGTGGAAACAGTTTATACTTTTGGATTTGGCCCATATATCTCGCCTGGCTCTATGGTATACGCAATTGCGAAGAGTTCCTGCTTGTTGGCCCACTCCGCACTGATGCCATTCACTTTTCCTTTAAACTCAAATTCAATTTTTCCGCCCTGATAGACATTCCAGGTGTTATATGTCGTGGGCTCAGTCCCAAACGATTGCTTTTTGTCATCATTCCCAGACACAAAAGTAACAGTATCTGAAACGGGCCCTGCGATACTCGGATTTGTTCCAGTCATCGTCAGATAAATCTGCCGATCCTGCAAATTCTTATCACTCTCTACAAAAGAATATGCTGCATCGAGCATGGTTACGCGGATATCCGAAACATGAAAAATTTCAGAGCCCGTATTGGTAATTGCATAGCCCTCTGGACAAACAAAATCACCATTGCGTTTGACTGCAAAAGTGACATTGAGAGGAACTGTTGCAGAAAGATTTGCCGGTACTGCAACGACGCTGAATGTAGTCTTGGCTTCATTGTTCTGGAACAGATTGTCCTCTCCCGTAACTTCCTGCCCATAGCCTTCTTCTGCTAAGGCAGTCAGGCTGAGGCTCAGCGCCAAAACAAATGCGAGGACAATGGTAACAAGCTTCTGCAAATGTTTCATAGGATAGCCCTCTCACATCAAAGCAGCAGGCGAATATTCACAAAATTATTATACATTAACCCGAAATTATATGCAATACATTTTAACAAAATTTTTGATCGCACTTCCAATTTTTTGAGAAAAACGCTGTACAAACTCATCCGTTTTATCTTTCCTATCCTCAGGGCATGGTATAGTTCACCTTGTCTATCCATCCAAACATGGTATAATGGAACAAAGGAGCGTGATACCATGAGCCCAATCGAAGTCCCTGCAAAAATCCAGTTGGTCGAAAAACGTGAAACACGGACGAGCCGCGGAATGCTCTCAAAGGGCTGGTATCACGTGGATGATCAGCTTGTTATGGTCAAGGGCAACTCCATCACAGAGACCGGAACGGCTGGGTATGAGCCGTATTCCGAGATGATGGCATCGCTGATTGCACAGGTGCTGAATTTGCCCCATGTAGAATATACCTTGATGCCTGCCAAACTCTTTCCCGACATTCAAACCTATTCCTGCGATGTGGTCAGCGTCTGCCCCAAGTTCACAACGGACGATGAACAGCTGTACCATTTTGCAGACTTGGCTGACGCCCATTTTCTTGCCAATGGGCAAACATCTTCGCCGGACGCTCTATTTCAGTATGCGGTAGAGCTGTATGGTAAGAAGTGGCTTTATCAGATGCTGGCGTTCGACGCCTTTATCGGCAACGAAGACCGCCACGAGAACAATTTCGATGTAATCGTCCGGGATGGAAAAAAGTATGCTCCGCCTATTTACGATAATGGCGGCAGTCTGCTTGCGTGGGCAACGGATGAAGAATTGACTGACACGAAACTCCGTTATCAGCTCGACAAATCGAAGCCATTCCGCAGTCACCATGCCCAGCAAATCAAGATGATCGATGAGCCTGTGCTGCCTGTGCGTGATCTGGATGCGCTGTATCAGGAAATCATTCAGTCTATTTCGCCTATTCTTGCACTGCTAAGTAAAAAACGAGCACCTGCGATCCGCCAATATCTAAAATACCGTATGCACTACCTGAAAGCCGCCATGGGGTGATAAAATGGCTTATCTGAAATTGATGATGGATGAAAGAGAAATCGCCAGCCTGAGCGAAGATGGGCAATATCTTTGTGCCAATGAGGATGTGCCGCAGTATAATCTGCCACTGAACCTTTTCATCGGTGACAAACGTGAAGTTCCATTGGTGGATGTGGTTGTTTGGGCAAAGAAGCGTATCTTTCCGAAAAATCGGATGGATTGCAAAGAGATTCTGAAATTGATGGGACTGTCGGACTACAATGCGTGGGAAATCGTCAAGCGCACCAACGCTTGCCTGATGGAAGATCCCTATTGGCTGCGTTTCAGCGAAAATGAAACTTTCGAGGACACCACGCGCGGACGAGCCAGAAAAATCATGAATGAAGATCAAAAAAGCAGCTGATGCTAATTGATATCAACTTATTATCACCATTGTAAGCGTTTTTTCTGGTGAATGTCAACCTGTTTTTCATTCATTTCGGAGGGAGGGATAGTTTTCCACATAAACACACCCACACCGTTGAAAATCCGAGGTCGCACCAAATGATGCTGGACTACTTCTATGGTCAGTCGGGCGAATACCTCTCCGGTAAACATCGGAGCAGGTGCCTTTATTGCCCCCGGCGTCATCGCTGCGGGGGTGCCCTGCAAGGTGATCCGCCCCATTACCGAAA
>ERZ1034626.1161-NODE-1161-length-18099-cov-102.048936_pt1 | contig 18099 bp, 15 predicted proteins | sample MGYA00520652_ERZ1034626 | MGnify/ENA primary metagenome ERZ1034626 (study PRJEB33766, sample SAMN09781765) | gut metagenome | biome: gut microbiome | host: Homo sapiens | place: Madagascar | study: EMG produced TPA metagenomics assembly of the PRJNA485056 data... | reverse complement strand
TGCTTTTTCTGTTATCTCCCTCACTCTCTAACATTTTCCGATAATTCCTTGCATCTTTCAGAAGAAAAGAGTATCTTTGCAGAAGATTAGCTGCGCTCGGCAATTTGAAAGCAAGCTTACATTGCGCTCGTTTGAGTAATCTTTGCAGCACGAAAGTTGAATTATTAAAACAAGGAGGTAAATATGGACATAGAGGAACTTGAAAGGCTTATAGCCAACGATGAAAACGTACATTTGGAGTTGAAAAAAACTACAGGTGAGTTGAAGGATGGTATGCACACTGCCTGTGCATTCCTCAATGGTGCTGGCGGTTGGCTGGTGTTCGGTGTAGCCCCTAAGTCTCTTAAGATTCTCGGACAGGAGGTTACGGATAATACACAAAGAGAGATAGCCCAAGCGTTGAGTGGTCTCGAACCAGCAGTTTCGATTGACATTCAATACATTGACGTGCCCGATAGACTAGGCTGTCAAGTCATAGCAATGTATTTCGAAGCATTCGTTTGGGGAACGGCACCTTATACCTATCATGGTAGCCCATATTATAAGGTTGAAAGTACCACGAAGCTGATGCCTCGCAATATGTTTGAGGAACGGCTGCGTGCCAACAAACCAAACTATTATGCCTGGGAGAGACAGTCGGCTGATGAAATAACCATTGATGATATGGACGAGAAACTCATCAGGGGAGCTATACGGCTCGGCGTGGAGAAGAACCGCATGCCAGCCACAGCTTTGACAGAGCCTCTTTCGGATGTACTCAGAAAACTTGAACTAATGAACGATGGCGTTCCCAATAACGCTGCTGCCGCCCTGTTTTCCACCAAATTAAGGGGCTACACGCAGATGCAGCTGCGTTTGGCTCGTTTCCGCGGAATCAATAAGATAGAGTTCATCGACAACCAAAGGGTGGAAGGAAATTTCTTCCAACTGCTTGATGCCGGTATGGCTTTCTTCTTGAAGCACCTGAACATGAGTGGCAAAATTGTTGGCTTCCGTCGTGAGGAAAATATGGAGGTGCCAGCCGAAGCGTTGAGGGAAGCCCTTACAAACAGCCTTTGTCATAGGCAGTTCGAGAAGTACAACCTTACGCCAAGTATTGCCATATATGATGACCGCATAGAGATTGAGAATCCTGGTGTATTGCCGCCACAACTCAACACAGAAACAATCAAACAGTCACACAGTTCCTATCCATACAATCCCATCATGGCGGAAGTGCTTTACCGCACCACTTTCCTTGAAAGTTGGGGGTCTGGCGCATTCCGTATCATGGAGGCTTGCAAGGCACAGAATGCTCCAGAACCGAAGTGGAGCATCAACGGTGGCTTCATTTGCGTGACATTCGTGCGACCTGTAACCGATCCGATGAAGACTCCTGTGGGGATGCAACTGGGATTAAATTTGAACCAAGTACGAACCAAGTACGAACCAAGTACGAACCAAGTTAAAGATTTAATTCTAGCTGTTTCTGAAGATTATTTATCAACAGGGGAAATGATGAAAACTTGTGGATTAAAGAGCCGACTGAGATTTAGGACAACCTATATTTTGCCAGCCCTCGACGAAGGGGCTATAGAGCGTAAATATCCTGATATCCCAAACCATCCTCGCCAACAATACAGGTTGACAGAACAGGCCATAGAATGGAAACGTGGACAAAAGAAAAGTTTATAGACTTTTTGGCCTTATTGAAGAAAGCGCAATCACGAATTGTGATTTTGAACGCAGGGCAATGAAAAATAAACAATGCTGAATAATTTAAAATAAGGAGGTAGAATATGACAGAGTTAAGAGATAGATACATACGTTTTGACTGGGCTATCAAGAGTTTGCTTCGCCAAAAGGCGAACTTTGGTGTGCTTGAGGGCTTCTTGACAGTATTTCTGAATGAACCTATTAAGATTGTTGATATTCTGGAAAGTGAAGGTAACCAGCAGGCAGCTGAAGATAAATTTAATCGTGTAGATATCAAAGCCAAAAATAGCAAGGGAGAAATTATCATTGTAGATATTCATGCATTCCGTATTCTATATTATTGTGAAAGCATTTATTTTAAGTGGAATCAGTCTATTTTCAATCATATCAATCTAGGCAATACCTATAAAGAGGTGAAGAAGGTATATTCCATCAGCATTCTGTACTTTGATCTGGGCAAGGGATCAGACTACATCTATGTGGGACAAAATAACTTCGTGGGCTTGCATACCCAAGACCACCTGATCATCAGTACCAAGGAGAAAGATACGATTGTACGAAAATCGCCTTCAGAGATATTCCCAACCTATATTCTAGTTCGAGTTAATGAATTCAATAAGGTAGCTAAATCACCATTGGAAGAATGGGTTGAATACCTGAAAAATGGAGTCATCTCGCCAGACACCCAGGCACCAGGTCTGCAGGAAGCTCGTGAGAAACTGAAATACTATTCCATGTCGGATGCAGAACGTTATGCATACGATGAGCACATCAATGCCATCATGATTCAAAATGACGTTCTGGGAAATGCAAGATTGGAAGGTATGGAAGAAGGAAGAACCAAAGAGAAAAATGACATTGCCCGCAAAATGTTGGCTAATGGATTGAGTATAGAGCAGATTGCTTTAATTACTGGTTTGACAGAGCAGGAAATTAAAGGACTATAATATAATAAGGTGTATCCTTCTTGCCCAACATATCGGGCAAGCGAGGACACACCTTTTTCTTTTTATCTTCCTCAGACTCAAATATTTTCCAATAATTCCTTGCTTTTTTCAGAAGAAAAGCATATCTTTGCAAAAAAAGGATCACCTGCAAATGCGTGTGGGCTCGAATAGATGCCCCTACTTAAAATTTATGGCACATGTGCCATTTTTTTAAAGTGCAAAGATATGCGAAAGTAGAGTTCTAACCAAAAATTTTTAGATTTATTATACTAATAAGGTGTATCCCCTAGCCTTTCATCATCGAAGGCTATAGAGGATACACCTTATTTTATCATCTCAGCTGATAAGAAACAATACTATGAACGGATCTTGTAGCCGTGGATGCTGTAATACAAAATGTAGAGGAAGCAAGGGAGACAGAGCCAATATGCCTGCTGAGCACCTACTGCATCCTTCAAACTGCCATAGAGCGTAGGAAGAACGGCTCCACCAAACATCGCCATGATGAGCAGGGAAGAACCAGACTTGGTAAACTTACCCAGATCTGCCATTGCCAATGGCCAGAGGGCAGGCCACATCAGAGAACAACCCAACGCCATCAATGAGATGAAATAGATGGAAATCTCGGCTGGAGTAAGAACTACCAGCAAGGCTCCGGCAATTGCCAGGAACGAACAGAGCTTCAAGGCTACTGCCTGACTGATGTACTTAGGAATCAGGATGATACCGCAGATATAACCGATAACAATACCGATAGGAGCAATCCAGGCATAGTTAGCAGCACCAGGCAAACCCAGGGAATTGGCATAATCTACCAATGTTCCGAGAGAAACCGTCTCAACACCTACATACAGGAACAGCGCCAGACAGCCCAAAAGCAAGTGAGTGAACTGGAAGACAGAGGTCTTGGTTGCCGCATAAGCGCAGGCAGCAGACTCCTCCTCGTCAGATTCATCCTCGCCGGCAGCCTTTACCTCTGGTAATGGAGCCAGGAAAGCCAGAACACCCAAAGCCAGGAAAGCTACGATGATGATCCAGAAAGGCTTAGACAAATCCTCAATTCCGATGAGATGAACATCCTTGCCCAACAGCCATACGATGAACATGGATGGAATTGGCCAAGCCAGCTTGTTGCAGATACCCATCATACTGATACGCTTGGCTGCACTATCCAAAGGACCCAGAATGGTGATGTAAGGGTTGACAGATGCCTGAAGATAGGCATTGGCAGCACCGCTTACAAAAGATGCAAGCAGGAACAGAGGAAAACTCTTCTCATCGGCAGAAAGGATGAAGAGATAGAAGGCTGCTGCGAAGATGACAAACGACAGCGACATCGTCTTCTTATATCCGATAGCCTTAATGGTGAGTCCGGCAGGATAACCGAAAATAAGGAACGGAATGAAGGTGGCTGCGATGATGAGATAAGAGGCAGCATTGGAAATACCCAGCGAGCCCTGCAATACAGGCACCAGCAAGGAATTAATACCCAGGGCAAAACCCAAAGAGAAAAACATGATTCCAATGAACGACAATGGAATCGCAAAACTTTTTGTTGGTTGCATAGACTTATATTTTAGTTAGAATTTTGGGCAAAGGTACAACTTTTCTCAATATTCTCCAAAGTTTTATGAAAAAAGTTTTTAAATTTCTTGGTTTTATTGCCTTTTCTATCTAACTTTGCACGTATGATGAAAAGATTATTAGTTTTCTTAATGGTATTCTGTGCCCTATCAACTTATTCGCTGGCACAGAACTGGGTAGGCACCTGGGCCACAGCTCCGCAAACTGTAGTCAGATCATTTATGCCCTATAACAATTGCATGACTAACCGTTCGGTACGCCAGGTGGTAAAGGTTAGCATAGGAGGCGACGTGATCCGCCTCAAGTTGAGCAACATCTATTCGATGCAACCCGTGGAAATCCGCTCCATCTATATCGCTCATGCCAAGGATTCCTCCGACATCGATGCCAAGACGGCGCAATACTTCAAGTTCGGCAACAGCTACAAGACCGTCATCCCTGCCGGCAAACAGATTGTGAGCGATGCCCTGAAGTTCAATCTCAGGAATCTGGAACGGGTAGCCATCACCATCAACTATACCTCGGCTCCCGAAATTCCAACCGTGCACATGGGTTCGCGCACCACCTCCTATATCATGAAAGGTGTAACCAATGCCCACTCCAACTTTGCGAAGGCTTTCCGGGAGAACCACTGGTACAACATCAGCGGCATCGATGTCTATACGATGAGCAACAACATGAGCGCCATCGCCATCATCGGAAACTCCATCACCGACGGAAAATGCTCTACCGACAATGCCCAGAACCGATGGCCCGACGTGATGTCGGAGATGCTGCAGCTGAAGCATAAGATAACCAATCAGGGTGTACTGAACCTGGGCATCGGCAACAACCGCGTAACCGTACCGGGCGGCTTCGGAGCCCTTGCCAAGGAACGTTTCGACAGAGACATCCTGATGCAGAGCGGCGTGAAGAAGGTGGTGATCTTCGAGGGAGTCAACGACATCGGTGCAGCCAGGAGCGGCAGCAGCGAAACCGTAGCCCGGCAGATCATCGAGAGCATCCAGGGAATGGTGAAGAAGGCAAAAGCCCGGAAGATGAAAGTTTATCTGGGAACCATCACTCCTTTCAAGGGCGCAGGATATTATACCCACTTCCACGAAGCTGCCCGCCTCTATGTAAACGACTGGATCCGAAGTCAGGCGAAGAACGTGGATGGCATCCTGGATTTCGCCAAGCTGCTTCAAGATCCGAATGATGACAGAAGAATGAAGCGGGAATATGCCAGCAGCGACTGGCTCCATCCGAATCCGGCAGGATACAAGGCTATGGGAATCTATGCAGCAGACATTGTAAAATAGCCGATATAAAAAACAGCAAAAGCCGCCCGTATCAACAGGCGGCTTTTACAATATATAATAATAGGTGTATTACTTCAAGACAATCTTGCAATCATCCAGGCTCTCTACGGTTGCGAGCGCCTCATAACGGATACCCTCCTTGCGCAGGAAGTCACCACCATGCTGGAAAGCCTTCTCGATGATGAAGCCCATCGCCTCAATCTTGGCACCAGCCTTCTCGCAGAGATCCATCACACCCTTGGATGCGTTACCGTTGGCGAGGAAGTCATCGATGAAGATCACATGATCCTCTGGAGTCAGATAGCTGTTGCTCACGCAAACCGTATAGTCACGATCCTTGGTAAAAGAGTGAACCACCGAGGTAATCATACCCTCCATCGTCTTAGGCTGCTTTTTCTTGACGAAGACAACAGGAAGATTGGTCAGGTAACCCACCATGATGGCTGGAGCGATGCCCGAAGCCTCGATAGTAACAATCTTGTTGTACTTGATGTCCTTGAAAAGGCGCACGAATTCCTTAGCCAGGTCCATCATCAGGATTGGGTCCATCTGATGATTTACGAAGCTATCTACTTTTAAGATTCCACCAGGAAAGCAGCGGCCCTCCTGCATAATTCTTTCTTTCAGTAAATCCATTATGACTTGAACTTTTTGGTTATTGGGTGCAAAATTACTACTTTTTTCGCAAACAAGAAAGTTTATCACCCAATAATTTTGTTTTATCTGCAATTTACCGTAATTTTGCAGCGAAAATAACTGGGAGTGAAAGAAGTTAAGGACTTACCCCCAATAAAAAATATAAGATTATGAATTCATATATCAAACAATTCCCCGACCTGATGTCGGGCAAGAAAATCATGTATGTGCACGGCTTCCTCTCTTCTGCACAGAGCGGTACCGTGAAGATGTTGCAGGAACTGATGCCGAATGCTACCCTCGTGGCTGAAGACATCCCGGTTCATCCGGAAGAAGCCATAGAGATGCTGCAGAAGATGGCAGAGACAGAGCAACCCGACCTCATCATCGGTACTTCGATGGGCGGAATGTACACCGAGCTGCTGAAAGGATTCGACCGCATCCTCGTAAACCCAGCCTTCGAGATGGGAAACACGATGAGCAGCATGACCGGCAAGCAGGAATTCCAGAACCCGAGAAAGGATGGAGTGAACGAGCTGATGGTTACCAAAGGTCTCATCAAGGAATACCGCGACTTCACCGAGCGATGCTTCCAGGATATCACTCCCGAGGAACAGGAGCGTGTATATGGTCTCTTCGGCGATGAAGACCCGTTAGTCCACACCTTCGACCTCTTCCATGAGCACTATCCACAAGCCATCCACTTCCATGGCGAGCACCGACTCATCGACAAGGTGGCGTTCCATTATCTATGTCCGGTAATCCGATGGATAGATGACAAGCAGAACGGCAAGGAGCGCCCTATCGTATATATAGACTTCGATGCCCTGCACGACAGTTACATGAAGGCAACCAGCTCGATGCACAAGGCTTACGAGATGCTGATAGAGCATTACAACGTATATATCGTAGCCCCAGCGCCAACCAACGACCATGAATACATGGCGAAGGTACAGACCTGGGTGGAGGAATATCTCTCTACCCCAGCCTACAACCACATCATCTTCTGCAACCAGAAGAACCTGCTCTACGGCGATTACTTCATCGACCCTCGCCCATGCGATGGTTTCATGAGTACAACCATAGAATATGGCAGCGATGAATTCAAGACCTTCGAGGAAATCATCACCTTCTTCGAAAGACTGGGAGGACAGTAATCTTATGCCTTATCCAGATTCTTTGGCAATACGAGGTTCAGAATCACGGCAAGCAGGAAGACTACTGCCACACAGTTATCTGCAAAAACGGTGCGCACAATCTCTGGGAAGATATTGAACATACCTGTTGCTGATGTAAAGCCGAGACCCACACTGAGTGAAAGACTCACGATGACCATGTTGCGCTGAGAGAAACCCGTGCGAGCCATCATACCGAAACCGGCAAAGAGGATGCTACCAAACATCATAATGGTACATCCACCCAATACAGCCTGAGGAATGGTGGTGAGCACATATCCGATAGCCGGGAACACACCACCGATAATCATGATGATGGCACCCAAGGCAATGGTAAAGCGGTTAACAACTCCCGACATGGCTGCCAAACCTACATTCTGGCTGAACGAAGTGATAGGAGTACATCCGAAGAGACCCGATACTGAGCTTACGAAACCATCACAGCAGACAGCTGCACCCATCTCCTTGGTATTAGGATCGCGCTTCAAGGCACTGTTGCAGAGCGCAGAAGTATCACCGATGGTCTCTGTGGCAGAAACCAGATAAACAGCTACCACCGAGAGAATGGCACCAACATTAAACTCCGGAGTAAATGGAAGGAGCTTTGGCAAGGCAACGATAGAAAGGCCGGAAAGTCCGCTAAAATCGATCATTCCCATAAAGAGAGCCAAGACATAGCCTACCAGCAGACCAACCAATACCGACAGAGAGCGGAGGAATCCCTTGGCAAAAATCTGGCAGAGGAGACAAGCGAGCAAGGTTACTGAACCCACGACCCAATTGTTCATGCTACCGAAGTCGGCAGCACCCTGACCACCGGCAAAAGAGTTGGCGCCTACAGGAAGCAGCGAGAAACCGATGGCTGTTACCACGGTAGCGGCTACTACAGGCGGAATGAGCTTGATCCAGTACTTGGCAAAGAGACCGAGTGTACCTTCTACCAAACCGCCGATGATGACTGCACCAATCAGCGTACCCATGCCATGAGCACCGGCGATGGCGATGGCAAGCGAAAGGAAGGTGAAGGAGATACCCATCACGATAGGCAGACGGGAACCGATGCGCCATACCGGATAGAGCTGTACCAGAGTACCGATACCGGCGATAACCATACAGTTCTGGATGAGCACAGCGCTCACCGAACTATCCAATCCTACTGCACCAGCAAGAATCATAATTGGAGCAATGTTGCTGACAAACATCGCCAACACATGTTGAAGACCAAATGGGAGTGCTTTACCGACGGGCACTCTACCGTCAAGCTTGTAGAGATTTTCTATTGACTGTTCCATTGTCGTTATAATAATTAGAGAATTTCCATATAATCAGAGAATTCAGGGTTTTTCTGAATTTGGCGGCAAAATTACAAAGAAAATCCGAGAAATCGTTCCTTTTCTCCATTTTTCTCTATCCGGCATGATAGAATACAAGAAGAATCTACGAAAAAAGGAAGGCTGCGGTCCATATCCTGTGCAACCTTCCCTTTTTATCTTATCTCATTAATACTCTGTCTTTTCAGTATTTTCCTCCCACATACGGAAGGCTCCCAGCGCCTCATCGCGCATCAGGGCAATCATCGGCTTATGGCGGTCTTCTATCTTGCGGTCTATCTCCTCGTAGATAAACTCATCATCGAAACCTATCTTTGCCGCATCCTTTCTATCATTGGCATAATAGATTCTGTCGAGATGCGCCCAATAGATAGCACCCAGGCACATCGGACAAGGCTCGCAGGAGGTATAAATCTCGCAGCCCTCCAGATTGAAGGTCTTCAGCTTGAAACAAGCCTGGCGCACACAGTTCACCTCGGCATGTGCCGTAGGATCGAGATCGATGGTTACGCTGTTGGAAGCCTCAGCGATGATGATTCCGTCCTTGGCGATAACGGCACCGAAAGGTCCGCCACCGGTCTTCACACTATTCTTTGAGAGCTCAATAGCTCTATGCATCAATTCTTCTTTTGTCATTCGTTTAATTTTTTAGATTAATAATATCCCATCTTTCATTTGGGGGCTACAAATATACAAAAAAGAAATGATACGGCAAGGCTTTCATACGAAAAAAATACTTAATGGAATACTTTTTTCCCATCACCTCGTTAATTATCCATAATTATAAATACATTTATTATAAGAGTATTTATAATTTTTGTAACTTTGCGCCATCACTTATAAAAAATTGATTATGGATATACCCTTTATTTATGGAAGACTCGCTGAGAAAGAGAGTTTTATCGACAGAGTAGAAGACCGAAGGGAACTGAAGAATTTCCTTCGCCACGGCATCAACGTCATCTTGGTATCTCCAAGAAGATGGGGAAAATCTTCGCTTGTCAGAACCTCTATGGAAGAATTAATGCAGGAAGAATCCAAGACAAAGGTTTGCTTCATGGATGCCTCCAAGATTCATACGGAGGAAGAATTCTACAACAAATTTGCCTCCATCGTGATACAAGGAGTTTCTTCCACATTGGAACAGAAATTATCTGACTTGGTGAAATTTATCAATCGTTTTACCCCAAGCATCACGATAGCTTCCGACCCAATGAATAGTGTAGAGGTCAACCTAAAGGTGAATCCTGTAAAGGAAAGTCCTGAAAACATTCTGCAACTCCCCGAAAGGATAGCCGAGGCTAAAGGCATCAAGATTATCGTCTGCATCGATGAGTTTCAGCAACTCGCCAACCTGCCAAAATGGAAGAACCTTGAAGCTATGCTGAGGGCTGAATGGCAGTTGCAGCACCATACCACCTATTGTCTCTACGGCAGCAAGATGCACATGATGAAAGATATTTTCAACAAGGCGAGCAGTCCTTTCTTTAAGTTCGGACAACTGATGAACCTGAAGAGAATAGCCAAGGAATATTGGATTCCATATATCATGAGCAATTTTAAGAAGACAGGAAAAACTATCTCTGAGAGCCAAGCAGAATGTCTATGCGAAAGAGTGAAGTATAACTCTTGGTACGTACAGCAATATTGCTTCTTCCTATGGTCACACACAGACAAAGAGGTGACGCAAGAACTCCTCGACAACCAGCTCCAACTGGTTTTGGACACCAACGAAGACTTGTTCTTGACAGAGATGGACGAGCTCACTCCCACCCAAATCGGCATGTTGAAAGCCATCGCTTCTGGCGAAAAGCACTTCAATGCCAAGGATGTCGTAGAGACGTATGGTCTGGGGCAGCCACAGAGCATCACACGTAACAAGAAAGTATTAGTAGAGAAAGATCTCGTTGAGAAACATCTTCAAGATTTCTCATTCGTCGATCCTGTCTTCGAACTTTGGCTGAAAAGAGAATACAACATTTTACCATAATGGGAATAAAAGCAACCAATAATCGCATTTTCGAGGAAAAAGATGAGGTAAACATCTTTCAAGATTAAGCAACAACTCATGAATCAAAACAATATCAGCGCCGCAGAACTTTTCCAAAGGGTAAGGGAACTCCTGATGCTCCCAGAACTGGAACCGCAGACTCGCAACAAGATGATGCACGACACGCTCATCCTCTGCTGCCACGAAGGAGTAAAGGATACGAAACAGGCTTTCGGTAACCTTTTCTCACAGGTGGACTATCTCTGCAAGGCACGCGGCATCAAGGTGGCAGACAAGATTGCCATCCAGACCATGCGCCGACACAGCAACTCGCAGGAACCGCTTTCGGGCGAAGACCTGAAATACGATGCACGTGCCCTCGCCCTCTTCATCTCAGCAGTCTTCGGAGTGGATGTTCCCCACGAACTCAACGTGCTCATTCCACATACTCCCCGACCTTATCAGAAGGGACTGGAAATCAACAACCGCCGTATCCGATGCATCGTGAAGAACTGGGACGGAGATTTCATCCGTGTGGACATCGACCAGGATGCCGATGAGGAGGAATATATCGTGCAGTTGAAGGATGAGGAGAATCATATCGACCATACCTATCTCTGGGATATCCTGAAGGAAGGGATGCAGCTCAACCTGCTCGACTGTCAGGTGAAGCAGCCCATCATCACTCCCCGCCTCATCGTGGTGGAACCGGATTATCTGGTAGATATCAGTAGCATCGCCACCTGTTTTACGGCTTTCGGTCATCATCCCCTGCTCTATCTTCTCAACCTGATGAAGCCCAGAGCCAACACCCAGGCTACCCTGCTCGGTAACTTTGCCGGAGCTGCGCTGGATGACATCATCAACAGCCACGGCAAATACCAGATGAACGAGACAGTGAAGACAAACTTCCGGGAGAAAGCCCTGGAATTCTGCACCTGTCCCTGGTTTGACCCCAAGAAGTTCTATACCGATGCCAGCCTGCAGGCTTTCAATCTGCAGCAGGTTGTGGATATCCTCTTTCCCCGCACCGCATCTCAGGCACAGATGTCAGCCTTCCGTGGCGAAAGTCTTTACGACCGGAAGAAAGCCATTCTGGAACCTTCGTTCGTCTGCGAAGCCCTCGGCATTCAGGGACGTGTGGATCTGATGACCACCGACTGCAAACTGCTGGTGGAACAGAAATCGGGACGCAACATGAATATCGAAACCCATCAGGTGGATCCGGGTTATCACAGTTATCAGCTGGAGCCTCACTATGTGCAGCTCCTGCTCTACTATGGTGTATTGCAGCACAACTTCAAGTTGAGCAACGACCGCGTGAACATCCGATTGCTCTACTCCAAATACCGTCCACAGGACGGACTGATGGTGGTAGCCTACTACCAGAAGCTTTTCAAGGAAGCCATCCAATACCGCAACCAGCTGGTAGCCGCCTCCTTCGAGATAGCCAAAGAGGGTTTCGAACATGCGCTGAACGAGTTTACCCCCGAGGTATTGAATGTGGCAGGCACTCAGGACTTCTTCTACAACAAGTATCTGAAACCGCAGATAGAAGCCATCACCAAGCCGCTCCATACCCTATCGCCCCTGGAGGAAGCCTACTTCTGTCGTATGATGACCTTCGTATTACGGGAACAGATGATCAGCAAGGTGGGTGCACAGGAAGGAACGAACACCTCCAGTTCCGACCTCTGGACCATGCCACTCACTGAAAAGAAGGATGCCGGAAATATCTATACCGACCTGCACATCATCCGAAAGGAACAGAGCTGCACCGGAAGCGGATATGATACCATCACCCTGAGCGTACCCGACCAGGGCAAGGACTTCCTGCCCAACTTCCGCATCGGTGATATGGTGTATCTCTATACCTACAAGCTCAAGGAAGAACCGGATGTGAGAAAGGCTATATTATATAAAGGTGTGCTGCAGGAGATTCACAGCGATGAAATCGTGGTTCACCTGACCGATGGACAGCAGAACGCCGACATCTTTGAGATGAACCTGCCGTATGCCATCGAACACGGAACGAGTGATGCCTCTACGGGGGGAAGCATCCGCAACCTGCACCAGTTTATCTGTGCACCAAAGGACAAACGCGACCTTCTTCTGGGCCAGCGTGTTCCAGAGAGAGACACTTCGCAGGAATTGACCAGACACTATGACGATGTATTGGACGACATCATCCTCCGTGCCAAGCAGGCACAGGATTACTTCCTGCTCGTGGGACCTCCTGGAACAGGAAAGACCAGTCGTGCCCTGAAGTTCATGGTGGAAGAAGCACTGAACGACGGAACTGGGATGCCTACAGCAGAAAGCATCGCCGCCGGAGGCAGGTCGGCTTTTCAGCCTGCTTCCTCTATACTGCTGATGAGCTATACCAACCGTGCCGTGGATGAAATCTGCGAGATGCTGGTAGATTCCGGCATTCCATTTCTGCGCCTCGGCAGCGAGTATTCCTGCGATGAGCGATTCCGCCCTTATCTGATAGAGAAGGCTATCAGCGACTGTCCGAAGCTGGAAGCCATCAAACAATATATAATAGGTACGCGCGTGATTGTGGGCACCACTTCGATGATGACCTCCAAGCCCTTCATCTTTACGCTGAAGCACTTCAAGCTTGCCATCATCGATGAGTCGAGCCAGATACTGGAGCCTAATCTCATCGGTCTGCTATCGGCGGTAGATAAGTTCATCCTCATCGGCGACTACAAGCAGTTGCCTGCCGTCGTGCAGCAGAGCGAGAAAGATTCGAGCATCCCTACCATCAACGACAGTCAGAAAGGGGGCGTCATCGATATGAGTATCCTGCAGGACATCTGCCTCACCAACTGCCGCAACTCCCTCTTCGAGCGCCTGATCAGATGGGAAGACCACGAGGAGCGCACCGAATTCATCGGCATCCTGCGCCGACAGGGACGGATGCACCCGGAGATTGCCGGGTTTCCGAACCGGATGTTCTATCGCCGGGAGAAACTGGAACCCGTACCTTGTCCGCATCAGTTGGAGTCGGAACTGTCGTACACTCTCCCATCAGAAGATGCACTTGATGATCTGCTGAAGGAACACCGCATGATCTTCCTCCCTTCCAGATTCTGTAAGGAACCGAATGTGTCGGACAAGATCAATGCCAACGAGGCAGAAATCGTAGTAGATATGCTTCGCCGCATCCACCGTTTCTACGGCGACAGGTTTGATGCCCAGAAGACGGTGGGCGTCATCGTACCCTATCGCAACCAGATAGCCATGGTGCGCAAAGGCATCGAAAAGCTGGGCATCCCGGAACTGGAAAAGATCAGCATCGACACCGTGGAGCGCTATCAGGGCAGTCAGCGTGATGTCATCATCTACAGTTTCACCATCCAGAACATCTGGCAGCTCGATTTTCTTGCCGGCAACAGCTTTGTGGAAGACGGAGCCATCATCGACCGCAAGCTGAATGTCGCCATTACCCGAGCCCGGAAACAGATGATTATGACGGGCAATGCAGAGATATTGCGCAATAATCAGATTTTTAGCCAATTAATGGACTATGTGAAAGAAAAAGGAGGATATTTTCAAAATTTCACCGAAAAAGTTTGGTAATTCAGAAATAAAGTCCTATCTTTGCAATCGGATTATAAACAAAAGGATAAACAAGAGACACAATAAGATATAGGATTCCGGTGCTCAACAGGCACTGGAATTCTTTATTTTTTATGCCTCCTGCAAACTTAATTAATAACAATAAACAAAAAGAAAATTATGGCTTACATGTCACAAGAAGGCTACGACAATCTCGTAGCTGAGCTGAAACAGCTCGTAACTGTAGAGCGCCCTAAGGCATCAGCCGCAATTGCTGAAGCCCGCGATAAGGGTGATTTAAGTGAGAACTCTGAGTATGATGCCGCTAAAGAGGCTCAGGCTCATCTAGAAGATAAGATAAATCGTCTGAAGCTCACCATTGCCGAGGCTAAAATCATCGACACCAAGCAGCTCAGCACCGACAGCGTGCAGATCATGTCGAAGGTAGAGATGACCAACATGGCTAACAAGGCAAAGATGACCTATACCATCGTGAGCGAGAGCGAGGCTAACCTGAAGGAAGGCAAGATTTCCATCAAGACCCCTATCGCACAGGGATTGCTCAACAAGAAGGTTGGTGAAATTGCAGAGATCAAGATTCCTCGCGGAACCATCAATCTTCGCATCGACAAGATTTCATTTGAATAAAAAGAATAAAGGAACTATCATACGGACAGTGATGCCCGTATGACGGTTCCTTTTATGTTATATGTAAGCCCATCAAGATATATTATTCATTTTAAACAGAAATAGAGATTATGGCAAGCATTTTTTCAAAGATTGCAGCAGGAGAGATTCCTAGCTACAAGTGTGCAGAAAGCGACAAGTTCTATGCTTTCCTCGACATTAGCCCTATCGGCAAAGGTCATACTCTGGTAATTCCTCGCAAGGAAGTGGACTACATCTTCGATATGGAGGATGCAGACCTGGCTGAGTTTGAAGTATTCGCCAAGAAAGTAGCCAAGGCTATCAAGGCAGCCTTCCCATGCAAGAAGGTGGCTCAGGTGGTTTTGGGTCTGGAAGTTCCTCACGCTCACATCCATCTCATTCCTATGAACAGCGAGGCTGACGTGAACTTCCGCAAGGAGCACCTCAAGCTCTCTGAAGAGGAGTTCAAGGAAATCGCCAACAAGATTTATACAGAATTCCAGAAGTTATAAGCAATAAAAAAGAGCAGCGAAGATTCGCTGCTCTTTTTCTATCCTATACGTATTCATCGCCCTTCTTCATCTGTATCTCATTCACATACTTGCGAATAAGGGCAGAAGAATCTTCCTTCTTGCATACCAGGAGCACATTGTCTTTCTCGGCAACGATAAAGCCATCAAGACCATTGAGTACGGCAAGCTTGCCCTTCGGCATCTTCACCACCGTATTATGGCAATCCTCGATGAAGACGTCGCTGTCTATCACCACATTGTCATCCTCGCTCTTCTGCATCGCCTCATAGATACTGTGCCAGGTACCCAGGTCGGCCCATCCGAAGTCGCATTTCATCATGCAGGCATTGGATGGCTTGTCCAATACGCCAAAATCTACCGAGATATTAGGGTAAGAAGAGAAGGTCTCCTTCATATAGGCATTCTCCGTCTCTATGCTGAACTCCGGATATTTCTTATCATACTCACGAAGCACAGGAGGCAGAATCTTGCAGAAGCACTCACGCAGATGCTTGACATTGCTCAAAAAGATACCTGTATTCCAATAGAACTCGCCACTCTCAACAAAGATCTTGGCGAAATCACGCTCAGGTTTCTCCGTAAACGACTGTACGGCATAGATATCCTCTTCTACCACATCGCCCATCTGGATATAACCATAACCCGGTTCTGGACGGGTAGGCTTGACAGCCATCGTCAGGAAACGGTCGTTAGCTGCAACAAACGCCAAGCCCTCCAATACATTCTTGCGGAAAGCCTCTTCATTGAAGATCGCCTGATCGGAAGGAGTATTGATGATGCACGCATCAGGGTTCAGCATGGAGATGCGATGGTTAGCCCAAGCCATACTTGGAGCCGTATTGCGATGAATAGGCTCAGCCATAATGCGGTCGGCAGACACCTCTGGCAACTGCTCTTTCACCAAATCTACATATTCCTCGTTGGTATTGATATAAATATGGTCGGCAGGTACTATCTTTGCCATGCGATCGAATGTCTGCTGCAATTGGGTACGTCCGACTCCAAAGAAGTCAATGAACTGTTTTGGATGACTGCTCCGACTGCATGGCCAAAGTCTTCGACCTTTTCCACCTGCGAGAATCACACAATAATTATTATTATCATTAAGTGTCATATTATAGTTCATTTTTTATAAGTTACTAAATTCAAGTGTAAAATTACTCATTATCTGCGAGAAAGCCAAATCTTTTCTAAGAATTTAATAAAGAATAGGAGAAATAAAACACATTTTTAGCTTTTTTCGCCTCTGGAATTGTTTTTTCAGAAAAAAAATCACCAAAAAGTTTGCTATTTCAATTTTTATTTGTACCTTTGCATCCGCAATCGCCCAGATGGCGGAATCGGTAGACGCGCTGGTCTCAAACACCAGTGGAGCAATCCATCCCGGTTCGATCCCGGGTCTGGGTACAAGGAGCTGCAAGTTTTTACTTGCGGCTCTTTCCTTTGCAAACACCATCGCCCAGATGGCGGAATCGGTAGACGCGCTGGTCTCAAACACCAGTGGGGCAACCCATCCCGGTTCGATCCCGGGTCTGGGTACAAGGAGCTGCAAGTTTTTACTTGCGGCTCTTTCCTTTGCAAACACCATCGCCCAGATGGCGGAATCGGTAGACGCGCTGGTCTCAAACACCAGTGGGGCAACCCATCCCGGTTCGATCCCGGGTCTGGGTACAAGGAGCTGCAAGTTTTTACTTGCGGCTCTTTTTTTTTTTGCCTGATTAGGAAAAGGACATCACCCTCGACTTCTAATCAAACTCAAAAGCCGCTCAACAGGCAAATCTGTTGAGCGGCTTTTTTATATGGAAATCATAGCACTGCAGCTATGATACCTAGTCTTTAAAATCGAGTGAGAGTTCACCTGTGCCTAGAAGATTGTAGCTCTTGCGATGATAAGGCGTAATGCCAAACTCCCTGATGGCAGCACGATGCTTCTTGGTAGGATAACCCTTGTTACCCTTCCAGTCGTACTGTGGATATTCCTCTGCAAGCGCATCCATATAGTCATCACGATAAGTCTTGGCAAGAATGCTTGCCGCAGCTATCGAGAGATACTTTCCATCTCCTTTTACAATCGTGGTATAAGGCAGGTCCTTGTAAGGCTTGAAACGATTACCATCCACAATCACCGCCTCAGGACGTACCTTCAGCTGGTCCAAGGCACGATGCATCGCCAGGAAACTCGCATTCAGAATATTGATCTGATCGATTTCTTCGGGAGTAACAATGCCCACAGCCCAAGCCACAGCATCACGCTCTATCTGTTCACGGAGCGCCTTGCGTTTCTTGTCGGTCAGTTTTTTGCTGTCATTGAGGTCTGGGTTCTGATAATCGGGAGGAAGAATCACTGCTGCCGCATAGACACTACCTGCCAGACAACCTCTGCCCGCCTCATCGCAACCCGCCTCAATCATATCCTTATAATAATGACTTTCTAACATATTCTTATCTACTTAAGAAGATAAATGAAGTTAAGAAGACGAACAGGTTCACTGTCCGACCTAGAACATCTGAGAAACTCGTTTTACGCCTGCTATAAGCGCATCAACCTCTTCCTTGGTGTTGTACAAGGCGAAGCTTGCACGAACGGTTCCCAGAATGTCATAGCGGTCCATCAAAGGCTGTGCACAGTGATGGCCTGTACGAACGGCGATGCCCAGGCGGTCGAGCAAGGTTCCCATATCCATGTGATGAA
>ERZ1034626.1151-NODE-1151-length-18210-cov-6.518149_pt1 | contig 18210 bp, 10 predicted proteins | sample MGYA00520652_ERZ1034626 | MGnify/ENA primary metagenome ERZ1034626 (study PRJEB33766, sample SAMN09781765) | gut metagenome | biome: gut microbiome | host: Homo sapiens | place: Madagascar | study: EMG produced TPA metagenomics assembly of the PRJNA485056 data... | reverse complement strand
TGTTTTCTCCGCGATCCTCAGCTTGGCGCTCCTCGCCCTCGTGTTGGAGGCGATCTCGCTCTCCTGCGGCAGGATCGGCTTGCGGTTCACCGCCTTCAGAGGGGCATGAATATTCCCGAACACGTCCTTTTCCTCCTTGCCGTCTGCCCTTCCGGTCTTGATGAAGTTCTTGACCATCCTGTCCTCAAGCGAGTGGTAGGTGATCACGACAAGCCTTCCTCCCGGTCTGAGCGTGTCCGCCGCCCCTTCGAGGAATTTCTCCAGGGAGCGCATCTCGTGGTTCACTTCTATCCGCAAGGCCTGGTAGACTTTCGCAAGGAACTTGTGTTCGGCGAATTTCGGAAGAGCGGGCCTGATCGCCTCGTCAAGCTCTCCGGTGGTGCTGATGCCGCGCTTGTCTCTTGCTGAGACGATGAGTTGGGCTACCTTGCGGGCATTGTCCACCTCGCCGTAGATGCGGAGCAGCCTTTCGAGATCCTCCTGTGAATATTCATTGACCACATCGGCGGCTGTCTTTCCGCCCTCGCGGTTCATCCTCATGTCCAGAGGAGCGTCATAGCGGAAGGAGAACCCCCTTTCCGCCGTGTCGAACTGGTGGGAGGAGACTCCGAGATCGGCGAGAATGCCGTCCAGGCCGCCGGACAGCTTCGCGCCAAGCGCCTTGTCGCCGGTCTTGTGTGCCAGGTCAAGCACGAAATTATGGATGAACCGGAAATCCGCGCGCACCAATGTGAGCCTCGGATCGTCGATCCTGTTGTCTATGGCGTCGCTGTCACGATCGAAGGCGATGACGTGACCGTCCTCGTTTAAGCGTGAAAGTAGTTCGGCGGTGTGACCACCGCCTCCGAATGTGGCATCGGCGTAAGTTCCTGATGGATTGGTAACAAGAGCGGAGATGCTCTCGTCAAGCATTACTGGTGTATGGTAGTCTGACATTCCGGTTCCTCCTATCTCTCCTGAGACAGCTGTCCGGCAATGTTCAAGAATTCCTCGTTTGAGATCCCGCTTGCCTCGTACTTTTCCTTGGCCCAGATCTCGATCTTGTAATCGTTGCCCGAGAAGACTACCTCTTTCGTTACACCAATTGACTCCAAAAGCTTCTTGGGGATAGAGATACGTCCGAGTTTCGCGTCCGGTTCGACGACAGCCCTGTCGCGCATGTACTCTCTCCAGAAAGCGGCGTGAGCACGATTAAAGATGTTCAGTTTTGACTTCACCTCTTCGGACTGGCGCTCCCATTCCTCGAAGGTGTACATTTCAAGGCAGTCCTCAAAGATGTCCTTCTTGACGACGAGCCTCTGGTCTCCCTCGGAAGGCATCAGTGACTTGAACGGCGAAGGGAAAACCACTCTCCCTTTGTCGTCGATCTTTCCTGAATATTCTCCGATGAATGTTACCATTGTCTTTAGCCTTTCACGCTTGGTTACAAAGTTAGGAATATTTTTCCAATTTATTCCACTTGCTTCCAATTTTTTCCACAAAGGTTTCAACAATGCTCTCCCGCGCGTTTCGGGAGGGGGGCAAGCCAAAATTTTCTTTGATTTCCATGAAGTTTTTTCTTGTTGTTCCCCTTGACGGTTGCGAAAAATATGTATTTTTGCCACATGAAAAAGTTCCTTACAGCCGCAGTCCTTGCACTGCTTTGCGCCGTGGCACTTCCGGCGCAGACCAAGATTATGTCCCACAGGGGTTTCTACGCCCATCCGGGATCCTTTGAAAACACTTTGACCAGCCTTGCCGGCGCTCAGAGACTTGGTGTCGAGGGGGTTGAGCTTGACGTACACCTCACCGCGGACGACTCTCTCGTGATCCTGCACGGCCCGATGATTCCCGGTACGAGACACAAGGACGTACAGAAACTTGACTTCCTCACCGTCAGGAACTGCGTCCTCCCGAACGGCGACCATATTCCTACGTTGAGGGAGTATTTCACCCAGGCGAAGAAGACTTCCGCCCTGAAGCTTTTCCTTGAGCTCAAGTCCCACCCGACTCCGCAGAGGGAAACCCGGCTTGCGGAGAAAGTGGTCGCACTGTGTGAGGAGATGAACATGTTCGATCAGGTCTGCTTTATCTCCTTCAGCGAGCATCTCTGCGACGAGACCCTTCGTCTCCATCCGGGAGCGGAGGTGGTGCCGATCTCCTCCAGGAAGACATATTCGGTGAAGGAGCTTCAGGACAGAGGCTACGCCGGCGTGTCCTATAACTATAATGTGGTGATGAACGCCGTCCATTATCTGGATGAAGCCCATGCCGCCGGTCTTCAGACCGTCCTCTGGCCGGTGAACAGCTACGATCTGGCGGATTTCGCCATGAGGCACGGGGTCACCTATGTCTCCTCCGACCAGCCCCAGGGGATGAAGCGGCTGATGGACTCAATCCGCGAGCTGAGGTGGAAACAGGAGAAGAAGCTGATCTGCTTTGATTTGGACGGAACCCTCACGCAGCACAAGACTCCTCTCACCGCAGCCAACAAGGCTGTCCTTGACACCTTGGCCAAGCGCTACGAGATCATCATGGCCGGCGGAGGAAACTGCGCGAGGATCTACAGGCAGATGGGAAACTATCCGATCACCATACTCGGCAACTACGGCATGGAGGAGAGCCGTGTCATCGACGGCGAGTTCAGGATGGTCAGGGAGGAGAAGTCTCCGGTTGACAGGAAGTTCTTCCTCAAGACCTGTGAATATCTCAGGAAGAAATACGGCTACACCGACTACAAGGGCGATCCTTTGGAGTTCCACGAGTCGGGCATGGTGACTTTCGGCCTGCTCGGAACCAAGCCCGACAAGGCCGCGAAACTGGCCTTTGATCCGGACAAGGTACGCAGACGCGCCATGTTCCCGGAGGTCCGTGACCTGTTCAAGGACTATTCCGTGTTCATCGGCGGCACGACTTCGTTCGACATCACTCCGAAGCAGTACAACAAGTTTGACGCTGTGATGCGCTACGCCGGTGAGAAAGGCTACACGATCGACCAGATCCTCTTCGTAGGCGACGATTTCCTCGATGGCGGAAACGACAGCCAGATCCGTCTCGGCGGCATGGATTACATAAGGATCGACGACTACACCCGCCTCCCGGAGAAGCTGGAATTCCTGTTTTAGGAAGCGGCGTGGAATACGTGATGAGGGAGTACAGACATTTTTTTCTCCCTACTTTTCTGCAAAATATAGGAATTCTCTCCCTATTTAGTCACCCTTTCTCTGTCAAGGCCGGACTTCCGTCCTTTCGCCGGTGGCGGAGACCGCCATGAGCCTGTAGGACGGATTCCATCCGCCTGGAACGCTGAAGACCGCCTTGGAGGACGGGGCGAGCTTGCCTTCGGAGGCGAAGACCAGACCGCCTTCGGCGTCCCTCACCTCAAAGACAACCACATTCTTCCAGTCCGTCAGGGTGACGGTTCCCGAAGGGCTGACCGACACAGAGCCGGGGATCACCTCCGGCCTCGTCCTGAACAGACCCTTGTTGTTGTCTGTGATGTACTCTATAGGGGTGTCCGGCTTAGGAAGCCCCAGCGCCTCTACCCTTTGGCGGATCTCCTCGATCCTGCTTTCCGTCACGGTCATCCTGCCAGAGCCGTAGTCGTCAATCGACGCGTCCACGGGGGTGAGGAATCCCCATTTGGTGAAGAAGTCCAGCAGATTGTGTCCCGAGGCCTTGGAGCAGGTGAGGACGAACTCCGTCTGCTGCTCCCCGGCGGTTCCGAGGTCAGGGGAAGTCCTGACATATTCAAAGACATCGGGGTAGAACCCTCCTTTGTCCTCCCGCAGCTCGGGTGTCTGCCCCAGAACCTCTCCGAAGTAGAGCTGGAGCTGCCAGAAAGGGACGAGCTTGCAGAACACGTCGCCTTCTGTGGAATGAGGCGCGCCAGCGGCCAGAATGTCCCTCCAGGCTTTGGCGTAGCGGTTCGGCAGTCCCTCTCCCATGTCCTCGGTCTGAAGCCTTGAAGGCTGCCTGAGGATTGTGGTCTGGACATATTCGGACATTATGTTGTTCGTCACTTCCGTGGTGCCCAGCCACTTGAGTCCCGGACGGGTCTGGTTGCAGTGGCCGACCTCGTGGGCGGGTCCCCAGCAGGAGCCGGTTGTCAGACTCAGGACGTCGCACAGCTGCGGCAGGGTGGAGTCATTGTAGGCCGTATAGTAGCTTGTGGCGTACATGTAGGAGGTGTAGATCACGATGAACCTCATCCTGTTCGGGAATGTCCTGCCGTAGCGGTACAGCCCCATCAGCTCCTGCTCCGCCCTGACGAACGAGTCGAACACGCGGACAAGGGCGGCCCCGTCCGGGGTGTGGGCGCGGAAGCGGGAGGTGGGAAAGGTGAGGTGTGAATATTCTCCCACAACATCAAAGAAAGAATATTCCGCCGCACCCAGAAGCCTCTGCCAGTCTGTGTCCTTGTGCCTTCGCAGGTCAAAGAGTCCGTTGACCCTGCCTCCCGCGAAATGCACCTTGACGGGATTGGCTGTCAGATAGTCGTCGCTTTGAAACACAACGTAGAGAAGCCCCTTGTCCATGGATTTGATCTGGTTCACTCCGTCGCTCAACGGAAAGGAGCGTCCGTGGAAGCCATCCCCGCCGGGTCTGTCCAGATTCTGGACGTAGACCGAGGCCTGACGGTTTCCAAGTCCATCGACGAGTACTACCATATCCTCGCCGCCGGGCGAGAAGATACCAGTGGCTCCGTCCATGAAACTGTAAGGTGAGATCTTGAGATCCCGCGCGACGACTTCCGGATAGGGATAGGCGGAATATTCCTGAACCCTGAATTCCGTAGGATAGCGGCCCGCCTTCATGTAGGCTGCCATATTCCTGAAAAACTCCGAGCCGCAGGAGCGTATGTCCTCGTCCGTGACCCCCGGCCTCAACGCTGAGCAGGCCCTGTCGGTGAACAGGGACAGGGGGTCGAACTTGTCCGGGTTGACCTTGTAGAACTCCATCTCGGAGCAGGAGGCGAATCCCTGTCCGTCCCCGGCTCCGGACCACACCGTGAACCGGATGCTCTCCACGTCTTTCAGTGTGGTCCGGAAGTCCACTTTGGACGGATGCCCCGAACCCTTGAAGTCATATTTCCCCGCGGCGGACCATTCCTTGCCCCGGGTCTTGTAGTGGATTTCCGTTTCCCTGAAGTTGCCGTTGGAACCGGATTTCCGGGGATGGTAGACAATGTAGTCGATGTCCGTTCCATTGGAGAAGCTGTAGGTCAGGGTGACCGGGAAGTAACCGCCCGCCGAGTTGTCCCAGGAGGAGTGGTAGAGGGTCTCGTAACTTCCGTCGAAGGATTTCTCGATGTTCTCACCCTGCTGCCAAGAGGAGGCGGTTCCGGACAGCACCTTGACCCTGATGTCATCCTTGATGTCCGGCTTGCCGACCGGAACATATTCCCCCTCCGGAACAAGAGGAGGAACTTCCGGTCCGTCAGGAGACTCCTTCTCCCCGCAGGAGAGCGGGAAGAGGAGGCATAGTATAAGGGCTAAATTCCGCAGTGTTCTCATTCCGCCTCCGGATCAACGACCTTCACCTGCCACAGCCGGAACTCGGACATTGTGAAGAACACATCGCCTGAGTTGACGGCGTTCACGACCATCCTGATGTGGTCAAAAGGCTGTGTGACAGGCAGGTTCGGCGATGTGTAGGCATCGGTTGCCGTAACAGGCAGACCGTCCTCGTCCTTCGTGAACTTCTTGACGAGTGTCCAGTCCGAGCCGCCTGTGCTGACAAGGATGTCGAAGTCCGTAGGTTTCTGCCGCCCGTTGTTTCTCGGAGCGTACCAGAATTTCCAGTGACCCTCGGTCAAGGCCTCAGGAAGCCGGATCTGGAGCCAGTGCGGCCCCGGGATTGCCACGCTCCACGCCGTGTGGAAGAACGTGGCGGTGTTCCCGTCGATCAGATTGGCGATGGGACCCTCGCTCGGCTCCTGGGCGTTCGTGCCGAGATGCTCGGCCTTGAGGATGATGCGTGTGGCCTGCTCTGTCACGGGAGCCCTGCCCGACCTTGCGGTCACGGTCTGGGTCTTTCCTCCGTTGTCCGTCCTGCTGAACGGCTGGATGGTGAAGCGATAGTCGCCGAACCTTGCCCTGGTGTCAGGAATCAGGATGGAGTCACAGCTGGAAAGCCGGACCTCGTCTATCCCCAGCAGATGGTCGTGGTAGGACACTTTCACATAGTGGACACTCTTGTCGGCGGGGAGGGTCCAGAAGAGGGCGATCCCGCCGGGACGCTCCTCCGAACGGACATCCTTGATCGGGGACGGGACCGTTCCCTTGTCGTCATCCTTGCAGCCGACGGCGAGCAGCGGAAGCAGGAAAAGCAGATTGAATATTCTGTATGGTCTCATATATCTTTGTTGTTTACGATGTTTTCATCAATATCCCGGATTCTGCACAAGATTCAGATTCTTGTTCACATCGCTCAGAGGAATCGGGAGAAGGTACTGGGTCGGTGACTCGAACTTCCGCTCGAACATGATGGTGCTGACGGTGGCGAAACTGTTGATGTCCCTTGCCTCGATGTTGAATCCCTCAGCCTTCACGCTGAAGTACTTCTCAGCCAGCTTCCATCTCCTGAGATCCCAGAAATTATGGTTCTCGAGGTAGAACTCGATCTGCCTCTCCTGACGGACGATGTCCCTGAGGAGGGCCTGATCCAGGGTCTTCCCCGCGATGGTCTCCCACGACTCCTCCACGGAAGGGATGCCCGCCCTTTCCCTGACCTTGTTCAGGTAGGTCTTTGCCATGGCGAGGTCTCCGGTCTCGACGCAGGCCTCGGCGTAGCCGAGATAGAGTTCGGCAACCCTCATAAGCGGCCACGGATAGTCAATAGGGGCTTTGAGAAAGGTCGCGACTGCATAGCCTGGATTAACGCCCTTTTTGTTGAGATAGCCTGAAGGTGAGTAGTTGTTGGTCCTTAGTACGCCGTAGTCCCTGGAGCAGTTGCCTCCAAGGACGAAGTCGCAGACAAGCTTGCCTCTGTCCGTCCCGGAATGCCTCTTGTAGGACGGGTCGTTGGCGTACGCTCCGTTGGAGGCCGCCGAGAGAATCTCGTAGTAACCACCCTGGAACGCCACCCAGGCGTAGAAGCGCGGCTCCCTGTCCAGATTGAGCCTGATGGTCTGGGCTCCCACCTCGGCCTCGGAGGCATGATCCTCATCGACGGTCACGACATCGTACATGCTCGACGGGGAGAACAGGCTCTTGTCCTCGCTCAGAGGAAGTCCGTTCTTGGTGTAGAACCGCTTCACCATAGCGAGGGTCGGAGCGACCCCGTTCCAAGCCGAGCTGCTGCTGTAAGGCGTGGATTTGTTCTGGAGGCCGTAGTATCCTTCGCCGCGGGAGTCCGCCCAGATGATCTCCTCGTTGAGCGGCTCCATTATGTTGTAGCGGAGCCTGTGCTGCACAGGATCTGCCGGCTCAAGGTTCCCGTTGAAGAAGCTGTCGTTCATGTAAAGCTTGTGGCCGGCCTCCTCCGCGACCCTGATGGCCTCGGCGAATGCCTCCTTCGCCCTCTGCCATTTCGCAGGATCGTACTGTAAAGGCATCAGCGGTGTCCCGTCCTTGCCCTTGAAATCAGAGTAGAACTCGGAATTGCCGTTGAACAGAGGTGAGGCCGCGGTAAGCAGCATCCTGGCCTTCAGGGCTTTGGCGACCACGCTTGTCGCAAGTCCGTAGTACAGCGCAGGACGCTTGGCCGGGAGACCTGCCGCCGCTTCGTCCAGTTTGTCGCAGATGAAATCGACGCACTGGTCGTACGGTGTCCTGGCCTTGTAGTCCGAGGCGACGGTCAGGATACTCGGCTCCTCGTCGATGATGATGATAGGACCATAGCATCTTGAGAGCAGGAAATGGTAGTAGCCAATGAGGAAGGTGCCCTGTGCCTTGTAGTCCGCGAGTGTGCCTGCGGGAAGATTAGGGACCTTGTCCACATTGTTAAGGAATATGTAAGTCTGCCTCAAGCCCTGGAACAGGGTGTTCCAGTAGGAGATCACCGGCGAGGAGGCGGTGAAGTTGCCTTTCGGGAACGAGGCGAATGTCTCGTGCTCGAAAGCGGTGATCACCTCGTCACCCGTCATGAAATCCAGAGAGGTAGGTCCCTCGCGCGGATTCGGGAGGTAGCTGTAGCAGGAATACAGATACCGTTCGGCGGCCCTGACATCCTCGAACGCATCCTCGGCCTTCTCCTTCTCGTCAGGAACGATGTCCAGAAAATCGCAGGAGACAACGCCCGCGCACAGGCAGGCAAGAAAGACTATTTTACTGAATGTTTTCATCGCTGTTATCATTTAAATGTCACTTGCAGACCAAGATTGAATGTCCTCTGGGTAGGGTACTGCATGCCTGCCCCGCCTCCCATCTCCGGATCCCAATGCTTGAACCTGGAGAAGGTCAGGACGTTGACGGCGTTGGCGTAGACCCTTACGTTGCGGATTCTCCAACCCACCTCCACGTTCTTCAGCTTGAGGAACGAAGCGTCCCTGAGCCAGAAGTCAGAAGCTCTGGAGTTGTGGTTGTTCTCGTACTTTGTAAGGCGCGGGTAGGCCGCCCTTATGTTCTGGTTGGTAGGACTCCAATGGTCATCAGCCACGAACTGAAGCACGTTCCTGTTGTACTGCGCTCCGAAAGGATGGAAGCCAGACATCATCAGCGATGTCCTCGCCGCCCCCTGAAGGAAGAACGAGAAGTCAACGTTCCTGTACGTCATCGTCGGCCCGAAACCGTAGACAATCTCCGGGACGGTAGGGTACCCCATCGCCACCTCGTCGTCCGTGGTGATCTTCCCGTCAAGCTTGCCGTTCTTGTCGGGCTGGTCGATGTACTTGATGTCACCCGGGGCGATCGCTATGTTGCCCAGAGTGGATTCCGGACTGCGGTCCAGATCCGCCTGGTCGATGTAGAGACCGTCGCTGACAAAACCGTAGATCGTGTTGACAGGATGTCCGATCCTGGAGTTCGCCGGACGCTTGCCGGGGGCTTCGTCATATTCAAGAACCTTGTTGCGCGCGTAGGTGAACGTGCCGAGGAACTGCACGTAGAAGTCCTTGGAGAAAGACTTGCCGAACTCGGCGGAGATGTCGAATCCGTAGTTCTTAACCTTGGCGAGGTTGCCGTAGATGACGGTGTTTGCCGTTCCGAGATAGTTGGGAATCGACAGTTTCTGCTGGAATATGTTGCTCCGGATCTCCCTGAAAGCCTCCATCGTGAGGCTGAGCGACCCGAACAGCTCCATCTCGACCCCCGCGTTCACCTTCCGTCCGATCTCCCAGGTGATGTCATTGTTCTGGAAGCGGTTGTAGGTAGGACCCCGGAGGCTTTGGGTCTGTCCTGTACCATAGCCGGTAGTGAACCACGGTGAGGCCTCAAGGTTCACATCCGCCAGATAGATGAACCGCGTCCCTCCGATCTGGTCGTTGCCGACAAGACCGTAAGAGCCTCTGAGCTTGAGCCTTGAGATGACCGGCTTGACAGGAGCCCAGAACTTTTCCGAGCTGACGTTCCAGCCCAGGGCGACCGAAGGGAAAAATCCGTACCTGTGGCCTTTGGCGAAGTTCTCGGAGCCGTTGTAGCCGGCGTTGAACTCGAGCAGGTAACGGTGGTCATAGTCATAGGAGAGCCTGGCAGCGTAGCCGACCTTTCTTCTCGGCAGCGAGCTGATGAGGTCACCGCCGCTGTTGAACGACAGTTCGTCCATGTTGAACAGGAGCATCGCGCTGGCCGAGTGCTTTCCGAAGGTTCTGTTCCAGTCCAAGAAGGTCTGGAAATATATCCGGTGGTCCCCCTCCATTATTCTGTTGGTGGAGAGCACCGGCTTGCCCGGTGTGCCGATCGGCGTCACTTTCAGGTCATAGGTTCCGTCAGGGTTGACAGTGTAGCCTTCAAGGGAGTAACGGTTGACGCCCTGCGAACGGTTCGTGGTGGTCTTGCTCCAGTTTTTGAACGAGAGCATCGCCTTGAACCTCAATCCTTTGGTCAGCACGTCGAGTTTCTGCTCGAAGTCAAGGTTGGCGATGACCGTGCTCGCGAAACTGGTGCCGTAGCCTCTGGTGGCCTGCGCCAACGGGTTCGTCGCCCCCTGGTCGTTGCCGCCGCTGAACGCTCCCCACTTTATCCATTTCTCCTCTCCGGCAGGGAAGTAGGCAGGAAAATCCACAGGGTTGCAGTCCATTATGGAGGAGTAGATCCTGTTCATCTGTCCGGCGGGACTCGTGTCATTGTTGTTGATTGCCGGAGCGGTGATGTCATTGACCTGCGCGTTGAGGTGAAGCGAGATTGTGGAACTCTTGGACATGTGGAAGTCGATGTTGTTCTGGAATGCGTACTTCATCACGTTGATTCCGTTGCTGAACGAGAAGAAGTCCTTGCTCCTGTCGCGGAGCATACCCGTCTCGTGATTCACGGTCAGGTTCATGAAGTAGGTGATCTTGCCGGTTCCGCCGCGGATGTTGAAGTTGACCTTCTGGTTGAAGGCGTGGTTGCGGAAGATCTCGTCGTACCAGTTCACGTCCGGGTAGACGTAAGGGTTGAGCCTCTTCCTTGTGCCTTCGATCCTCTCCTTGGAGAAGAGCACGTCGCCTGTACCCTGGTTTGTCACGGCCTCGTTGAAGAGTTCCATGTACCTGGCTCCGTCAACGAATTTCGGCAGCCTGGTAGGGGTCGTGACGTTGGTCTCGATCCTGAATCCGATGATCGGCCTGTCAAGGTCGCGCCCGCTCTTGGTCGTGATGATCATCACACCGTTGGCCCCTCTTGTGCCGTACATCGCCGTGGCCGTCGCGTCCTTGAGGATGGAAAAGCCCTCGATGATCTCCGGGTCGATGGCGTTGAGGTCTCCTGCCGAGATCTCCACTCCGTCAAGGATGATCAGAGGTGACGTGACTCCGCTGATGGTGGAGATTCCCCTGATGTAGAAGTCAGACCCGTTCTGTCCCGGCATTCCGCTTCTCTGGAAGGAGACCACTCCGGCGAGTCTTCCCGCGAACGCCGTGGAGAGGTTGGCGGAAGGAACGATCAGGGACTCCGGCCGCACCAGCTGCACGGCTCCCACGACGCTCTCTTTTTTCTGTCCCACTCCGAACGCGGTGACAACCACGTCTTCGAGAACCTCTGAATCAGGCTCAAGGAGAATCCTGATGTTGTCCCGGTTTCCGACATTCAAAGACTGGGAACGGTAGCCAAGCGATGTGACGGTGATGACCGCCCCGGACGGGACGTTGATTGTGAACATTCCGTCAAGGTCGGTGATTTCCCCGCCCTGACGGCCGCGCACCTGGACAGCCGCCCCGATCACTGGTTCGTTCGTGACCGCGTCCAGAACGGTTCCCGATAGGGTTCGGGTCTTCTGTTGTTGCTGTTGCGTCGCCGAGCCACCGGAGCGCGTCACCGCCGCCTTGAGGCCTGTCGAGGATAACAAGAGTATAGCGAGGGCAATACCCCCCCCTATGCTCTTGACAATCATTGTTTTAAACATAATGAAATCAGTTTATAAATGGTTTGTGAAACTTCTGTGCGACTCATGGTGTTCTCATTTCACGGTACCAGGTCCCTGGCCGGCCACCTTTGGCCATCCCGGATTCTGATAGACCACCGATGTCTCAAGATCCGTCTTGTCACCCGAGGCTGTCTGACGGAACACGCTCTGTGGAAGCGGATTGAGATAGTGGGCAGGTGTGAAGTTATAGCCTCCGAAGACTGAATTGTTCACCTTGGAGATCTGGTAAGGCCTGATGTAAGGCCCGCTGACCACCTTGTCAGACATATTCCCCGTTCCTCCGTCCACATCGACAATCACAAGGTCTTCCCCGCTTTGGCTCAAAAGCTTGCCTTCGTAGGAAGAACCCCAGTAGAGCATTCCCTCAATCTGGTAATCCTTCACCTGGTCGAGAGCCCTCCAGCGCTTGAGGTCGGCCATGCGCATCCCTTCGCCTATCAGCTCGTTCCTGCGCTCGCGGCGGATGTTGTAGAGTGTGGCGTCCACCATCCTTCCCTGCGAGTACGCCCCGAAGTCTCCCATCGCCTCCTTTGCCACATCTGTGGCGGCGATGGTGACGTTGTAGTCAGGGTTGACCTTCGCCCTCGTCCTGAGCGCGCGCCAGTACCTGTCCGCCGTGGCGTCGATGTTTCCGTTCTTCTCGTAGCAGGCCTCGATGTAGTTCAGCAGAGCCTCAGCCCCCCTGAACACCACGCTGGCGGTGGTTCCCTTCTGATGCTGGTTCTCCATGTAACTGTTGTAGTGCTTTCCCTTCTTCAGGGCGAACCCGGTCACATTGCGGGTCTCGTTGTTCCCTTTGACAATCCACGTCGGATCGAAGCGGTTGGCGGATCCGTCGGCGTTGTAGACATCGGCGTCCCCGTCCTTCTTTGTGAATATCCTGATTCTGGAATCCCTGTCCGTCAGGGTGGCTTTCACGCTCTCTTTCTCCCAATCCGGGTTGTAGCCGGATCCCGGGGCATAGACAGGAAGTCCGTTGCTCATCAGGAATGAGTTGACCAGACCGCGGGTCCAGCCGGTACCGCCACCGTTGCGCATCAGCTGCATCTGGATGTTGTGCGTCACACCCTGTGCCTCGTTGTATTCCCTCCACATCAGCACTTCAGGGTAGTTCTCAAGGCTGTAGTCGCAGAACATCACGTAGTACGGATTCAGCGTCTTGAACGACACGTCCATCCCCTCTTCGGTGTCGGTGTTCTCCGTCAGTTTCCCGACAATCTCTTCCCCGACAGCCTTGGCCGAGGCCATCGCCTCTGTCATGAAATAACTGATTTCGGAGTCGATGTTCAGACCGCTGGCATCCTCGGTCTTGCCCGGCCAGCCCTGACCGCCAGGGACGAATGCGGTGCCTTTGTGGTGCTTGAGCCAGGTTCCTTCGTAAAGAGCCACCCGCGAGCGGAGCAGATGGGCCACGGATTTGCCGACCCTTGTCTTACCCGCCGGAGAAGTCTCCCGGAGCATCTGTGCTGCCTTGTCCAGGTCGGACAGGATGAAACGCGCCACCTTGTGTCTCGGCTGCCTTTTGGACGCCTCCACCAGAACTTCCTCCTGATCAGGAAGGGCGGTCTCGACAATCGGACAGTCGCCTATGTTCTGAAGCATGTTGAAATAGGCGTAGGCGCGGATCAGGTAGATTTCCCCGATGTAATGCCGGATGTTGGCGGCGGAACCCTGGATCTCTCCCGCCTCGTGTTTAGGCAGCACCTGCTCCAGAAAATAGTTGCAGTGCCTTATCTGAGAGAAGTTCCACACTCCCGAGGTGGCCGACACCCTCCACTCTCCGGGAACCCAGAAAGAGGAGTAATCAACGGCGGCCTGGTTATCCGTCCCGTTGTCGCTGCCGAAAGTGCTTATTCCATAGGAACCAGGCCCGATGGAAGTGAATGCGTACAGGTTGATTGAATATGCCGCCAGATCCGCCTCTGCCTTGAAATAGGACGAAGGAGTCACGGAACTCTGGGGCTGCTTGTCCAGAAAATCATCGCACCCGGCGACACTGAAAAGAGCTGCCAGAGACATGAATATGTAGATAATCTTTTTCATGATCTTAACTGAATTAGAAAGTTATGTCAAGTCCGACAGAGAATGTCTTGGACAGAGGGTAGGTCTTGCCGAATCCCCAGCCTCCGATTCCGACAAGTTCCGGGTCGGCTGTTTCCGTGAACTTGGTGAGCGTGAACAGATTCTCCCCTGAAGCGAAGAAGCGTAGCCTTTCGACAAAGAACTTCCTTGTCAGGCTCTGAGGAAGGGTGTAGCCCAGCGTCAGGTTCTTCAGTCGCGCGTAGGCCGCGTTCTGAAGGTAGCGGGTCTGGGTGTTGTTGTTCCTGCCTCCTCCCCAGTTGGCCTTAGGGTAGTAGCTGTCAAGATTCTGCCCGAGAGGGTTTGAAGCGTCGGCGCGGAAATAGTCCAGATGCTGCTTCAGTCCGAGAGCCTGCCATTTGCCTATGCCCGAGGCTCCCCAGAACGGGGCCTCTCCGCCCGGCCAGTAGTCCCTCTTGAGAGTTCCCTGAAGGAATACCTTCAGATCCAAGCCCCTCCATTCGGCCGTGAGATTGAGGCCGAAATTGAAACGAGGTGTCGAATTACCGATTATCTTGAGGTCGCCCGGATCGCCGGCCGTACCCTGGCCCCTGTCCACAACCCCGTCTCCGTTGATGTCGGCGTACATGATGTCTCCAGCTGACCAGTTGCTCCCGAGACGGCTCTGGTCGGCCTTGGCAAGATGGGCGTTCATCTCCTGGTCGGTCTTGGCTATTCCGACCGTGGTGAATCCCCAGATGTCGCCAAGTCTCGCCCCCGGATAGTAGTTGTTCAGGTTCTTGGACTCATTAGGGTACTTGTCAATCACCACGATGTTGTCGCTCAAGGTGAGGACAATCCCGTAGTTGAAGTCTCTGATGTAGTCCCTCCATCCGATCTGAAGATCCCAGCCTTTGGAGGTCATGTCCAGATTGTTGACCTTAGGCACTCCTGTGCCGAGGATGTCCGGAAGTTCCGGAGCCGGACCCACCATGTCATAGGTCTTGCGCTGGAAATAGCCGAAACTTCCTGTCAGGCGGTCGGAGAACAGCCCCCAGTCAAGCCCGACCTCCCAGGTACGGCTTTTTTCCCAAGTCAACAGAGAGGAGACAAGACCCGGCTCGCTGGAGATGTTCGGCTTCTGTCCGCCGACGAGCCACCCTCCAGCCTTGGCGCTGTAGCCTATGGTAGGATAGAACGGGTACCAGTTATCCGTGTTCTGGTTGCCGAGTTTTCCCCACGACGCCCTCAGTTTCAAGATGTTCACCGCATCCGAGTACGGTTCCATGAACGGTTCTCTGGCGATGTTCCAGCCCGCCGAGAAAGACGGGAACCAGTTCCACCTCTTTTCCTTCGTGAAGCGTGAGCTGCCGTCGTAGCGCAGATTGGCCTCGAACAGGTAGCGTCCTTTGAAATCGTAGTTGAGCCTTCCGAAGAATCCGGCGGTTGACCAACTGTTGTAGGCCCCTCCGACCTTCGGGTCGGTGGAGGTCGTGTTGAGGGTAGGAAGGCCGGACAGAATGCCGTTCTGCTGGGCTGAAAAGTCTCTTTCGTTCAGCAACTCGCTCTGGAAACCGGCCATCAGGGTGACATTGTGGCCTCCTGACGAGCGGGCATATTCAGCCCACACATTAGGATTGAAGTAGTTGTTTTTCTCGTTGTACTCATAGACTGACGAGTTGGCGTTGTTCGTGACGTACGGGTTGCCGTCCACGTCGTAGCCGTAGGTGGTGAGCCAGTCCTTGTGGAAGTTGGAGTTGTTGATCCTGTAGTTCAGTTCCACATTGACAGTCAGACCGTCAAGAGGTTTCACCCTCAGGGAAACCTGCTGGGCCAAGACATCGTTCTGCTCCTTGTGCTTTCCTCCGTCCTTCAGCTCGCTGATGAAGGATTCCGGCACCCAGTGTCCGTTCGGATCCTTGGTCGGGACAATCGGCCAGTACCGTATCACGTTGTGGTAGAAGACCTGGTCGTCAATCCACGAAGGAGACACATAGTCTGTACGCCCGAAGCGTACCTGGTAGCCCAGTTCCGCCCAGGATGCCAGCGCGGTTGTGATCTTTCCCGAAACCGAATAGCGCTGTATGTTGTCGTCGCCGTGCCTGAGGGCTCCGTCGCGGTCAAGCATGTAGGCGGAGAAGTAGTATCTGGTCTTCCCCGAGCCGCCGCTCACGCTGAGGTTGTGCTCCTGCGAGAAACTGCTGCCGAAATGTTCCTTAAGCCAGTCCGTGTTTCCCACAGGCAGGATGTCGGTGACATCCCACACTTCCCACCTGTTGGATGCGTTGGCGAACATCTTAGGGCTTTTCGGATCACTCTGGGCGTTCTTGATCTTGTTCAGATGAGACTCCTGGAACCACCTTCCGCTTCCTGAATTGACACTCGCCTCGTTCATGTACAGCGCCCAGGTGTAGGAGTCCATCATTTCGGGCATATTCAAAGGAGAGTTGAAGCGGAAGCTGTTGCTGTAGTTCACCGTGGCCCTGCCGTCAGCCCCGCTCTTGGTCGTGACGAGGATGACTCCGCCAGCCGCTCTCGAACCGTAGATGGATGAAGCGGAAGCGTCCTTGAGAACGGAGATGCTGGCCACGTCGTGTGGATTCAGGGTGTTGAGGTCGCCCTCGATTCCGTCAATGAGGACCAGCGGACGTACCGAAGATCCGGCTCCGATGGTGCCGGTGCCTCGGATGTTGAAGCTTTTTGGTGAGTTGAGCGCTCCTCCCAGACTTCCTGTGGAAAAGTTCATTCCCGGAACAGTCCCCTGAAGCGCGTCCACCACAGAGTTGACCGGCCTGGCCGAAATCTCCTTGGCGTCCACGGTGGAGACGGCGCCGGTCAGGTTCACTTTCTTCTGGGTTCCGAACGCCACGACCACAACCTCGTCAAGGTACTCAAGGTTGTCCTCCAGAACTATGCGCAGATCTCCGCCGGTCCAGGCCACCTCTTTGGTCGTGTAACCCTGGATGGAAACCCGGAGCACCGCTCCAGGCCCCACATTGTCCAAAGTGAAAACGCCAGAGGCGTCGGTCATCGTTCCCCGGACAGTCCCGGAGACCAGAACATAGGCTCCGACCACAGTCTCGCCTCTGGTGTCCACCACGACACCCCGGCAAACGCCCTGCTGTCCCGAGACGGCGGCCGCGCCGGATTCGGATGCGGCAATGCCTCTCCCTGCCAGGCCGGCGCCCAACAGGCAAAGGATGGTTAAAATCAATTTCTTAAACATGATAATTAAGTTGTATAAAAGTTGTTTAAATGGTTTGTGAAACTTCTGTGCGACTCCTCAGGACTTGCCGGAGATGTCGCGGTAGAACTGGATGCGGTCGAAACGTCCGCCCTCCTCGTGGTGTGAGGCGTCAAGACGACCTCGGAACTCGTCCAGAGAGCGGAATTTGTGGGCTGCCATCCAGTCTGAAAGGCGGCCGGTCATCCTGGAGATGGCCTCAGGGCCTTCCTTGTAGAGAACAGAGCAGATTTCGGCAGCCGTGGCTCCGGCAAGGAGGATCTTGACAAGGGCGTCCCCGTCCAGGACCCCGCCCGAGGCCAGAATAGCTGATGACGGGGCCTTGGCCGAGGCAAGACCGACCCAACGCAGGACATCATGGATCTCCTTTCCGTCGCTCAATGGGTCGGCGCTCCTGAACGAAAGGGTGTCCGTGTCGATGTCCACAGGACACATCTTGTTGAACAGAACCACGGCGGCGGCACCCTCAAACGTCAGTCTCCGGACAAGCGGGATCACGTTGGTGAACGTGTGGCCGATCTTGACAATGACCGGAATCTCGATCCGGTGCTTCACGGCCTTGAACATCTCCACGTGCATCCTTTCCAGGTCCCCGTCCACATAGACGGGGTCACTCTCCAGCCTCATCACGTTCAGTTCGACCGCATCGGCTCCCGCCTCCTCGAACCTCCCGGCGTAGGACACCCAGGCTCCGGCGGTCGCGCAGCACACGCTGGCGATGACCGGAATCGAGCAGAGGGCCTTCGTCCTGCGGATGATGTCGCAATACTCGTCAAGCCGACGCTCCATCTGGTAGTACCGCAGGTAGTCATAGCCTTCAGTGTGGAAGGAGTGGTCATACCGGTCGATCTCGGCGAGGATCTCCTCCTCGAAGATGGACTTGATCACAACCGCGCCCGCACCCGCCCTTTCATATTCAAGACACCTTTCCGGCCGCGAGGTAAGTGAGCAGCTGCCCACTATCACGGGGCTGCGCAGCAGCAGTCCCCCGAATGATGTAGTCATGTTGTTCATGTTGTTCATGTTGTTCTCCGTTGCTATTTATCCCATCCCGGATTCTGGGTGATGTTAGGATTTATCAGCATGGCATTCTTTGAGATAGGATTCAGGAAACACTTGTCGTTGTCGCTCCAGACACGCCCAGGGTCATTCAAGGCTTTCTTGTAAGGCCGGACATAGGTCTTACCTTCATAGCCCTTGCAGACACCCACGTTTTGGGGACACCGGACTCGGTGTCTGTTTGGTCAGAAGCCGCATAAGCCACTCCTCCCGCAATCAGAGCAAGGAGCAGCCTGGAGGCCGGAAAAGCCAGGAGAGACACGAGTATCCCTCCTGTTATGCTTTTGATGATTAATTGTTTAAGCATAATTATATGGTTATTGATGATTTTTAGGAAGTCTTCTGACGCTCTGGACACGGCGGTTCGCCCGCAGTCCGATTATAGCTTGTCATGGCCTCTGATAAAG
>ERZ1034626.1146-NODE-1146-length-18230-cov-9.033287_pt1 | contig 18230 bp, 13 predicted proteins | sample MGYA00520652_ERZ1034626 | MGnify/ENA primary metagenome ERZ1034626 (study PRJEB33766, sample SAMN09781765) | gut metagenome | biome: gut microbiome | host: Homo sapiens | place: Madagascar | study: EMG produced TPA metagenomics assembly of the PRJNA485056 data... | reverse complement strand
TGGCGATAACAGCAGACCTTGCGGAATGCCAAGGGCTCTCCTACTAGGAGAGCTGGCGCCGCAGGCGTCTGAGAGGTTGGACAAAGGACGCCTTTCGGCCAAGCGGAACAACGCAAGTGCTGCGAGGTACAACCTCTCCGTCACGGCTTCGCCGTGCCACCTCCCCTAGTAGGGGAGGCTCTGGCGAAGAGGTGACGCTCTCCGCAAACACTTTTAAGAGCCTCTGGCGATAACAGCAGACCTTGCGGAATGCCAAGGGCTCTCCTACTAGGAGAGCTGGCGCCGCAGGCGTCTGAGAGGTTGGACAAAGGACGCCTTTCGGCCAAGCGGAACAACGCAAGTGCTGCGAGGTACAACCTCTCCGTCACGGCTTCGCCGTGCCACCTCCCCTAGTAGGGGAGGCTCTGGCGAAGAGGTGACGCTCGTAACCTGACTCGCAATTCTCTGAACAAGAACCAACATCGCAAGCTGACTGGAGGTGGGCTGTATCACTTGGCAACGTGTGGCGCTGCGGACAGCCGACTTCCTGATCAGCGCGGTGGTGGTGCTGTTCCTCCTCACGGCGGGCGCTTACTCCGCTTACGCGCTGTGGGATAACAACCAGGTCTATGCCGCCGTGGATAACGTGCAGGACGAGCTGCTGCAGTTCAAGCCTGCCGCCGATGGCGAGAACGGCGCCTCCTTTGAGGAGCTGCTGGCCATCAACTCGGACGTGAAAGCCTGGCTCACCCTGGACAACACCGCCATTGATTACCCTGTGGTGCAGGGCGAGAACAATTTCAGCTACATCAACACCGATGTCTACGGCGACTTTGCACTGGCCGGCAGCATCTTCCTGGATTCCGATTGTGATGGCAGCTTCAACGATCCGTATTCGCTGCTGTACGGCCACCACATGGAAAACAGCAAGATGTTTGGAGATCTTGACCTGTACAAGGACGAGGCGTTCTTCAACGAGAACACCACCGGCACGCTGGTCCTGCCCGACCGCACCTACCACTTACAAATTTTCGCCTGTCTGCTGGTGCCCGCGTCCGAGGATGCCATCTTCGACGTGAACCAGTGGGACGCAAACCTGAACGGTCTGCTCGATTTCGCACAGGAGAACGCGCTGTACCTGCACTCTGACACGCTGGACACCGTCCGGGCGCGGGAGGGGGCACAGGTGCTGGCCATGTCCACCTGTTCCACTGAGTTTACCGATGCAAGAACCATTCTTCTGGCGTGGATGACAACGCCGGAGCAGTAAAGGAGGGGATGAAATGAAGATCCGAAAATTCGCGGCGGCGCTGCTGGCGCTGGTGCTTTGCCTGAGCCTGAGCCTGCCCGCGGCCTTTGCGGCAACGGAACAGCGCGTGGAGCTGAAAAACCTGACGGTCAACGTCAAGTGCACGGGCAATGCCATCCCCGACGAGCAGCTCACCATCCGCCTGACCCCCCGCAAAAAAGCCCCCATGCCCGGCGACGCCGCCGCGCTGGAAGCGTTCGTCAACACGGCGGACTGCACCCGTTCCAACGGTTATATGACCACCGCCACATTCCCGGAGACATTCGTCTTCACGGCCCCCGGTACCTATGAGTACGAGGTGGCCCAGCTGAAAGGCAGCTCCCTCAACGGCACTTACGACACCCGCACCATGGTGCTCCGTGTCACCGTGAGCTGGAGCGGCGACACGCTGGTGGCCGTGGCCAAGGTCTATGAGGCCAACCAGTCCTCCAATGACAAGGAAGACAGCATCCTGTTTAACAACACGTTCAACAACTCCGCCCCGGACGACCCGTACGATCCGCCGTATATCCCGGATATCCCCTACACCCCGGACCCGAAGCCCACGCCTGTGGTGCCTACCCCGGAGACCCCGGTGAACCCGCCGGTCCTGGACGCGCGGCCGGATACCACCCCCACGGCGCCCGCGGTGCCCGCGGCGGAAACGCCCGTCAATCCTCCGGTGGCTGACGCGCGTGCCCCCAAGCTGATCCAGACCGGACAGCTCAACTGGCCCGTGCCGGTGCTGGCAGGGCTGGGCACCCTGTTCCTGGCGGCTGGCGTGATCCTCCTCACCAAGAAGAAAGAGGATGACAATGCGTAAAGCATCCCCGGGCGTCCTCTGTGTCCTGCTGGGAGTCGTCTTGCTGCTGGCGGCGCTGGGCCTCTACGGCTACAACCGCTGGGAGGACGCTCAGGCCGGCGCGGAAGCCCAGACCGTCGTACAGGATCTACAGGAAAAAGTCGTTGAACAAACCCAGAGCGCGGCCTCGGCTCCCGCCATCGACTACAGCTCCCTTGACCCGGAGCTGCCCGTGGTGGAGCTGGACGGCTACGAATATGTGGGCTATGTCTCCATCCCCGCCATTGGCATCGACCTGCCGGTGATGAGCGAGTGGAGCTACCCCAAACTCAAAATTTCCCCCTGCCGCCAGTTCGGCTCTTCCCGCACCGATGACCTTGTCATCGCGGCGCACAACTACGAGTCGCATTTCGGCAAGATCGGCACCCTCGCCCTGGGCGATGAGGTCCGTTTCACCGACATGGACGGCATCGAGAACCACTACACGGTTTCTGCCATTGAAGTCCACGACCCCACCGATGTGGAGGCCGTGGAGCACAGCGGCCACGATCTGGTGCTGTACACCTGCACCTACGGTGGCAAGACCCGCATCGTTGTCTTCTGTGACAGAAGCGCTTGAAGCCATTCCCGGATTCCATTCCCGCACCCCCGCACCGGAGACGCCCGGTGTGGGGGATTTGTTTTTGTGGGGGGGGGAAAAAACCTTACCTCTTTGCCAGAGGTTCCCCTTTGGGGGATCTCTTGGCAAAGAGGTGACGTTCCCGATGAAACTTTATTGTATTTGCTGGAAAACGTCACGGACTGCCAAGGCCTCCCCTACCAGGGGAGGTGGCACGGCGAAGCCGTGACGGAGAGGTTGTACAGAGCAGCACCTGCGTTATTCCGCTCAATCAAAAGGCGTCCTTTGTCCAACCTCTCAGTCTCGCTGCGCTCGACAGCTCCCCTGGCAGGGGAGCCTCTGGCGAAGAGGTTTCGTTTTCGATGAAACTGATTTGTGTTTACTGGAAAACCTCACGGACTGCCAAAGCCTCTCCCTTTGGGAGAGGTGTCTGCGAAGCAGACGGAGAGGGCAAGGATGCTGCCAAAGAGCCAGACACACAGCGATACGCACCCTGTTTGTCAGAGCCATCGTATCGCAACGCCGCTGGAGTAATTTCACCGGGCTTGCCCTCTCAGGCGCATTCGCGCCAGCTCTCCCAAAGGGAGAGCCTCTGGCGAAGAGGTTTTGTGCATATCCCCAATTCACACAGGCATATACTATACGGACACAACCAAATGGGTGGGAGGGAACGGTATATGTTTGTGGTAACGCTGAAAAAGGCCGGGCTCAAAAAGGTGGGCATCGGCGTGCTATGCTGTGCACTGGTGGTGTTCAGCGCGATGCTGGGGCGGTACATCAGCGGGCGGAGCGTTATGGCGGCCGCCGCGGCCAGCGGCAACAAGATCGAAAGCGCCCAGGACATCCAGACCTGGTTCACCGGCTATGGGCTGGACGTGGACGCGGCCACCATCGCCGCCGATAAGGTCAAGATCCCCCGCAGGTGGGACGACAGCTTTTCGGCATTCAACGGGGTGGTGCAGCAGAGCGGCATGGACTTGACCCGCTACAAGGGCAAGACCGTGGAAAAATGGACGGCCCTGCTGCCCGCCGTGAGCAAGGGCGACACCATGAGCTATGGCGTGCTGCTGGTGTACAAGAAAAAGGCCATCGGGGCCTACCTGCTGGAGAAGCCCTCCGGCGTCGTCACCGGCCTGAAAGACGCCCAGACCGCTATGGCCATGCAGGAGGCCACGGAAGTCTCGGGGGAAGATTTCAGCGGCGATTGGGGCGAGCGCCATGACGAGGAGCTCGGTGCCTCCGGGCAGGCCATGGAGACCTCAGGCGAGGATTTCAGCGGGGACTGGGGCGAGCGCCATGACGAGGAGCTCAGCGCCTCCGGGCAGAGCCAGCAGACCTCCGGCGAACCCGAGACGCCTCTGCCGGAAGCGGCCCGCTATACGGACCTCCCGCTGGACGCCGAGGGGTACCCTGTCGAGTGAGTGGAAAAGTGAACAAAAGTCTTTCCCAAAAGCAGAAAATTGTGCAATGATGGTACTTTTGAGGCAAGATTATGTTCAATTATACCAAAATTTTCGCGGAAAAATCGGCAATATGAAAGGGTGCAAAAAGAACGACCAAGGTTTATAATAAGAGTAGTAACATCCCGCAATAAACCAGGGTTTTTATTGCAGACGGGGCCGCGCGGCTGGCCCGTTCCGTGGATGGATAAGTAAGGAGAAAATGATTATGAAAGAATTCCAGTATACCGTTAAGGATGCATGCGGCATCCACGCACGCCCCGCCGGCCTGCTCGTGAAGCTGGTCAAGGGTTACGCAAGCACCGCCACCCTTGAAAAGGGCGGCAAGACCTGCGACCTGCGCAAGCTGATGGCTCTGATGGGCATGGGCGTCAAGCAGGGCGATACCGTCACCGTCAAGGTGGAGGGCGACGATGAGGCCGCTGCTGCAGAGGCGATCCAGAAGTTCCTGAGCGAGAACGTCTGATCGCGTGTAATGTCGTGATGAGAAGCCCTCGCGGGAGACTGCGGGGGCTTTTTCGTTCCCGGACGCAAGAGATTTGAGTGATAAGGAGAAATGAACGATGCAGGTGGGTACCGGTAAAAGCATTCTGAACGGCATTGCCATTGGCAAGCTGAAACTCTACAAGAAAAAGAATACGACCATCTCGGCGGCCGAAGTGGCCGACACCGCCGCGGAGATCGAGCGCTTTGAGGACGCCCGGGCCAAGGCCATCGACCAGCAGACCGCCCTGTACGAGAAAGCCCTTGCCGAGGCAGGCGAGGACATCGCCGAAGTGTTCAACATCCACGCCATGATGCTGGATGATGACGACTTCGTGGACGCCATCAAGGAGATCATCAACGGCCAGCGCCGCTGCGCCGAGTACGCCGTCAAGACGGCAGGCGACAACCAGGCCGCCGTGTTTGCCGCCATGGACGACCCCTATCTGCAGGCCCGCAGCGCCGATGTCATCGACATCGCGCAGGCCATGCTGGACATTTTGCAGGGGGTGGACAACGCCAGCCTGCAGGGCACCGAGCCCAGTATCCTTGTGGCGGACGACCTGGCCCCCTCGGAGACGGTCCGGATGGACAAGAGCCTGCTGCTGGGCTTCATCACCCGGGAGGGCAGCTCCAACAGCCACACCGCCATTCTGGCCCGCAGCATGAACATCCCCGCCCTGATCCAGTGCAAGGAGATCCAGGACGACTGGGACGGCAAGATGGCCGTGGTGGACGGCTACAACGCCTGCGTGTATGTGGACCCCACCCCCGACCTGCTCCAGAGCCTCCGCGCCCGCCAGAAAGAGGATCAGAAAAAGCAGGTCCTGCTGCAGGAGCTCAAGGGCAAGCCCAACACCACGCTGGACGGCAAGACCATCAACGTGTATGCAAACATCGGCGGCATGGGCGATGTGGGTGCGGTGCAGCAGAACGACGCCGGCGGCGTCGGCCTGTTCCGGACAGAATTCGTCTACCTGAACTGCAAGGACTATCCCACCGAGGATTACCAGTTTGAGGCGTACAAGCAGGTGGTGGAGAGCCTGGCCCCCAAGAAAGTAGTCGTCCGCACCTGTGACATCGGCGCGGACAAGACCGTGGACTACATGCAGCTGGACCACGAGGACAACCCCGCGCTGGGCTACCGCGCCATCCGCATCTGCCTGACCCGGAAAGATTTTTTCAAGACCCAGCTGCGGGCCTTGCTGCGGGCTTCCGCTTACGGCAACATGAGCATCATGTTCCCCATGATCACCAGCCTGCGGGAGCTGCAGGACGCCAAGGCCGTGCTGAACGAGTGCCGCGCGGAGCTCACCGCCGAGGGCGTCAAGTTTGACCAGAACCTCGAAGTGGGTACCATGATCGAGACCCCCGCCGCCGTCCTCGTTGCGGACGATCTGGCCGAGGAATGCGATTTCTTCTCCATCGGCACCAACGACCTCACCCAGTACACCTGCGCGCTGGACCGCCAGAACGCAAAGCTGGAGCCGTTCTTTGACCCGCATCACCCCGCCGTGCTCAAGGCCATCAAGATGACCATTGACGCCGGTCACCGCCACAATATCTGGGTGGGCATCTGCGGCGAGCTGGGCGCGGACACCGCCCTGACCGAAACATTCCTCCGCATGGGCGTGGATGAGCTCTCGATGAACGCCAAGAGCATCCTGCCCGTCCGCAAGATCGTCCGCAGCCTCGATCTGAGCAAGCCCTCGGCCAAGCAGGTCTGAGCCCCCCCTGAAACCAGAAACTTCCACCCCCCCGGTGAGGCATTCCCGCCCCGCCGGGGGGATTGTTATCTGGGGGATCTGACTTCGGGAGAAGAAAATTCACAAAAACACTTTAAAACCGTGAAGTGCTGTGCTATACTGAACAAGACGTGGCTGCCGCGGCAGCCGGGAGGTACGATATGACTCAATTTCTGATCCGCTGCTTCATCAAGCGCCCGGATGATGTGAAAGACGCCGCTGTCCGCACGGCCTACGGCAATCTGGCCAGTCTGGTGGGCATGGCCTGCAACATCCTGCTCTGTATCGGCAAGCTGCTGGCAGGCACCCTGTTTGGCTCCATCGCCATCATGGCGGACGCCCTGAACAACCTGTCGGATGCCTCGTCCAATGTGGTCAGCCTCATTGGCTTCCGGCTGGCGGCCAAGGCCCCGGATGCGGAGCACCCCTACGGCCACGCCCGGTACGAGTATCTGGCGGGCCTCGTGGTCAGCGTCACCATTCTGGCCATCGGCCTCTCGCTGCTGAAAGAATCGGCTCTGAAGGTACTCCACCCCACGCCGGTGGTGTTCAGCTGGCTCAGCATCGGGGTGCTGGCGGCGTCCATCCTCGTCAAGCTCTGGCTGAGCGGCTTCAATCGCGCCGTGGGCAAAAAGATCAACTCGGAGACTCTGATGGCTACCGCCGCCGACAGCCGCAACGATGTGCTGACCACCGGAGCGGTCCTCTTTTCCACCATCCTGTGCAGCCTGACGGGCTACGGCATCATGGATGGCATGATGGGCGTGGGCGTGGCGGCGTTCATCCTCTGGTCCGGATGGGGCCTGGTGATGGATACCCTGAGCCCGCTGCTGGGCGAGAGCCCCAGCCCCGAGCTGGTGGAGCACATTGAGCGGACCGTCATGAGCTATCCCGGGGTACTGGGCGTGCATGACCTCATGGTCCACGATTACGGCCCCGGGCACCAGTTCGCCTCCCTGCATGTGGAGTTTCCGGCCGAGACCGACCCGCTGACGGCCCATGACGTCATCGACAACATCGAGAACGACTTTCTCAAAAAAGACCGGCTGCAGGTCACCATCCATTACGACCCCATCGTCACAGCGGACGCGTCGGTGGGGGTGCTGCGGGCCCGTTTGAAGGAACATGCCCGCCAGCTGGACCCGCGGCTCTCCATCCACGATCTGCGGATCGTGCCGGGGGACAGCCACACCAATGTTCTGTTTGATCTGGCGTTCCCGGCGGGATACACCGGGGACATCGACCAGATGCTGGCAAAGATGTGCCAGTTCGTCAAAGAGCAGGACCCGAAATACTGCTGCGTCGTCAAGGTAGAGCAGAGCTATGCGTCTGCACTGCCGGACGAAAAATAAAAGAGATCCGAAAAGCGAGAGGGGAATCATGATGCTGAACGAAACCTACCGTGCGATGCTGGCCCATAAGAGCGTGATCCGTGAGACCTTTATGTACGGCAAACAGCGGGCTGCCGAGATCGGCTATGAGAACGTGTTTGACTACTCGCTGGGCAACCCCAGCGTGCCCTGCCCGCCGCGGTTTACGGCGGCCATGCAGGACCTGCTGGCCACGGAGGAGCCCATTGCCCTCCACGGCTACTGCCCCAGCCAGGGCGACCCGGGGTTCCGCACCGCCGCGGCAGCCCATCTGGCCAAAACGTTCGGCCTGCCCTATGAGCAGAAGCATATTTTCCCCACCACGGGTGCCGCGGGCGCCATTGCCCACGCCATCCGCGCCGTGACCAAGCCCGGCGACGAGGTGCTGACGTTCGCACCCTATTTTTCGGAGTACGGGCCCTACGTCCGGGGGACGGGTGCCGTGCTGAAAGTGGTGCCGCCCCAGCCGCCCACGTTCCAGCCCAATCTGGATGCCTTTGAGGAGATGCTGACCGAGAATGTCACCTGCATCCTCATCAACACCCCCAACAACCCCACGGGCGTGGTTTACTCGGCGGAGACCCTGACCCGGCTGGCCGAGATCCTGACCGCCAAGAGCAAGGAGTACGGCCACAACATCTTCCTCGTCAGCGACGAGCCTTACCGGGACATCGTTTTTGACGGCAAGACCGTGCCTTACCCGGCGGCATTCTACCCCCACACCCTGACCTGCCTCTCGTTCTCCAAGACGCTGAGCCTGCCCGGCGAGCGTCTGGGCTATGTGGCGGTCAACCCGGCCTGCGAGGGGGCGGACATCCTGGTGGACATTCTGGCCCAGATCTCCCGCTTTACGGGCCACAACTGCCCGCCCAGCATCATCCAGAAAGCCGTCAGCCGCTGCCTGGATGCCACCAGCGACCTCTCCGTCTACGAGACCAACATGAACCTGTTGTACGACAAACTCACCGAGCTGGGCTTTGAGGTGGAGCGCCCCGGCGGCACGTTCTACATCTTCCCCAAGGCGCTGGAAGAAGACGCCAACGCGTTCTGCATGAAAGCCCGGGAGTTTGATCTGTTGCTGGTGCCCAGCGATACGTTTGGTGTCAAGGGCTATGTGCGCCTTGCCTACTGCATCGACACCGAGAAAGTCAAGCGGAGCCTGCCCGCCCTCGAAAAGCTGGCGGCAGCATACCGCAAGTAACTGCAAACGCTTTGATCCAAAATAAAACCTCTCAGGCCGCGCTTTGGTGCGTCCAGCTCTCCTATCAGGGGAGCCCAATAGAGGAAACAGGAGGGCAACATGCAGCACCCACTTTCCGAATACCCCCGCCCGGCGCTGCGGCGGGACAGCTTTGAGTCCCTGAACGGCCCGTGGCAATACGCGTTTACCAAGGCGGCACAGTTCCCCACGGCGTGGGATGGGACCATCCGGGTGCCCTACTCGCCCGAGGCTCCGGCTTCCGGAGTGGGGCGGACGCTGCAGCCCGGGGAGTGGCTCCACTACCACCGCGGCTTTACGCCCCCGGCGGGGCAGGGCGGACGGGTGCTGCTCCATTTCGGAGCGGTGGACTACGCCTGCGCCGTGGAGGTCAACGGCCATCTGGCCGGCGGCCACAGGGGCGGCTACTGGCCCTTTACGCTGGACATCACCGATTATTTGCGGCCGGGCCGCAACACCCTCTGGGTGGCCGTGCAGGACCCCACCGGGAATGGCATCCAGGCCCGGGGCAAGCAGACCCTGACCCCCGGCGGGATGTTCTACCATGCCCAGAGCGGCATCTGGCAGACCGTCTGGCTGGAGCGGGTGCCGGACAATTACATTGCGGAGCTGACTGTCACCCCGGACTACGATGCCCGGACCGTGACGGTAAAAGCCCACACGGCCCAGCCCGGCGGGGCAAAAAACCTCTGGGCTGTGGTGCGGGCCGGGGGCGTGACCATTGCCGAGGACTGGGGCGGCGACGAGGCCGACCAGGACGGCGAGGTGACGCTGAACATCCCGGAGAAACATTTCTTTCCGTGGAGTCCGGACAGCCCGTTCCTCTACGACCTGACCGTGGGCACCACCCAGGGGGACGAAGACGGCTTTGATACCGTGCACAGTTATTTTGCCCTCCGCAAATGGAGCTGTGAGCCGGACGCGAAAGGCATCCTGCGCTTCTGCCTCAACGGAAAGCCCATCCTCCTCAACGGCCTGCTGGACCAGGGCTACTGGCCGGAGGGGCTGTATACCCCGCCCTCGGACGCGGCGGTGGTGCACGAGCTGGAGCAGGTCAAGGAGCTGGGCTTCAACCTGCTGCGCAAGCACGCCAAGATCGAGCCGCAGCGGTGGTACTACCACTGCGATAAGCTGGGCCTCATTGTCTGGCAGGATATGGTGAACGGCGGCGGGAAGATGAACCAGTGGTATGTCACCTACCTGACCAACGCCCTGCTGCCCCTGCTCCGCCATACACCCGACGCAAAGCCCCTGTGGGGGCTGCTGGGGCGCGAGACGGAAGCCAGCCGGGAAAGTTATCAGACCGAATTAAAAGCCACTGTAGAGGCTCTGCGGTGCCACCCCTGCATCGGGTGCTGGGTGCCGTTCAACGAGGGGTGGGGGCAGTTTGATGCCCGCGCCGCCACGGCGGCCCTCCGGGCGCTGGATGACACCCGCCTGATCGACGAAGCCAGCGGCTGGTACGACCAGGGCGGGGGAGATGTGGACTCCCGCCACAATTACTTCTACCCGCTCCGCATCCGGCCCGGCGGGCGGACGGTGGCCCTGAGCGAGTACGGCGGCATTGCCTGGCCCATGCCCGGCCACGAGCCGCCCGGCAAGACCTACGGCTACGGCACCGCCAAAGACAAAGCCGACCTGACCAAACGCTATAAAATGCTGCAATGGAAGACCATTCTGCCCCAGCTGGGGCGGGGCCTCTCGGCGCTGGTGTACACCCAGCTGACCGACGTGGAGGACGAGGTGAACGGCCTGTTTACCTACGACCGCGCGGCTCTCAAGCCGGAGGCCGCTGCCGTCCGCTCCTGCAATGCGGCGCTGGCGGCGGAGTTTGCAAAGGTGACTGCAAAATAAGAGAGCAAAAACAGCGCCCTGCTCTGGAGAAGCTTCTCCGGGCAGGGCGCTGTTGTACTTTTACGGAACTTATTTGTTGACGATCTTGGTCATGGGCAGTTTGTTCATGGCCGAGGTGTCGAGGTGGTTCTCCAGGGAGGCACCGTAATCACTCAGTGCGGTCTTCAGCTCACTGGTCTTCATGTCGGTGATGACCTGATCCCGCAGGTCGTCCAGCGAGGCAACGCTCAGCGGGTCCACTCGCAGGGCCAGCATCATGGCATAGCTGGAATACTGCACGGCGGCCGCCTGCCCGTAGGCGAGGTTCCGGATGGTATCGGCGGAACCGCTCTGGGTGAACGTGGAGTCCAGCGTGGAGGAGCCCAGCAGCTCGGTCTGGGGGCTGGTGTTGTCGGCTGTGCCGCCCAGCACGGCGTAGATGTCCGGCAGCGCGGAAGAGACAGCCTGAGTGAACGCGGACAGCTGCAGGTCCGTGTTGTCGGTGGGGGCATTGGCGGTATAAGTGTCCACTGCGGTCTGTGCCAGAGAGAGCATCTGGGCTTTCTGGTCGTCATCCGCAAAGGCATAGGTGCTGGTGTTGTAGAGCGGGACAACGTAATAAGCCAGTTCCACCATGTTGTTTTCCAGATGCTCCGTCAGGTCGGCGTCCGAGACGGGGGTCTCGCCGCCGTTGCCATAAACGAGGGTCATCAGGTCGTTGCTCTTGAGCAGGATGCGCTCAAAGTGCTGCACGGTCTCCAGCCCGATGCCGTTGGCCTTGTAGGTATCGCCGTACTGGTCCATCAGCTGCTGGGCGTAGCTGTCGGCCTGCTGTTCCTCTTCGGCGGTCAGCTGGCCGCCCAGCTCGTCAAAGCGCAGCTCAATGGCGGCGTAGGTCTGCAGGTTCTCCAGCGTTTTCCGGGCGACATAATCGCTGACGGTGGCCGTCTCGCCGCTGTCGCTGTCCACGGTGATGGTCTGCTTCAAAAAAGCTTTCACGTTGGCGGCGTCCTGGTCGGAGGAAGCGAGGTCGGCGGCTTTCTGGTAGGCGTCGTACTGGGCCAGCAGATACAGGCCGGAGGAGATCTCGTAATCGCCGAGGGAACCCACGGTGTCCGGGGTGGAGATGACACAGCCTGCCAGGCTGACCACCAGGGCCAGCGCGCAGACCAGTGCAAGAAGTTTCTGTTTCATAGTTGGTTGCTCCTGAAATTTATTTTTGGTTTTTCACAGGCTTGGGCTCGTTTAAAATCTCGCCCATGGCCTTGAGGATACTTTGCAGCAGCTCCAGCGGCTTTTCGTCGGGCTGGAGGGTGACAGAGAGGTAAGGCTTGGCCCCGGCCCCTGCCGTGACCCGGCCGTTGAACGCGATGAGCAGGCCCCGGATCATGCCAAGGTCCAGCTCCTCCACCTGCAGCAGCAGGGTGTCTTTCTTCTGGGTGACCTCGTACACGCCCACGGCGGCGGCCTGCACCCGGACGAGGGAGACATTGACCAGATCGCTGACCGAGGGAGGCGGGTCGCCGTAGCGGTCGATGAGCTCGTCCAGCACATCGGCGGCGTCCTCGGGGGTCTGGATGGCGGCAATGCGTTTGTAGGCTTCGATGCGGCCCGGCCCATCCGCGATATACTTTTCGGGGATGAACGCGTCCACCCGCAGGTCCACCAGGCACTCGCTCTTGTCCCGCTGGAGCGGTTCGCCCTTGGCCCGGGCGATGGCCTGATTCAGCATCTTGACATAGAGGTCATAGCCCACGGCCTCCATGTGGCCGTGCTGGCTGTGGCCCAGCAGGCTGCCCGCACCGCGAATTTGCAGATCGCGCATGGCGATGCGGAAACCGGAGCCGAACGCGGTGAACTCCCGGATGGCGGAGAGCCGCTTCTGAGCAATGTCCGAGAGGGTCTTGTCCCGGCGGAACGTGAAGTAGGCGTAGGCCTTGCGGCCGGAACGGCCCACGCGGCCTCTTATCTGGTACAGCTGGGCCAGGCCCATCCGGTCGGCGTCCTCAATGATGAGGGTGTTGCAGTTGCGCACGTCGATGCCCGTTTCAATGAGGGTGGTGCAGACGAGGATGTCGATCTCGCCGTTGAGCAGATGCTGCCAGACGGGGTTGAGCTCGTCCTCGGTCATCTTGCCGTGGGCGATGCCCACCCGGGCGCCGGGCACCATCTGGCTGACATGGGCGGCGGTGGACTCGATGTTGTCCACCCGGTTGTGCAGATAGTAGACCTGCCCGCCCCGGGCCAGCTCTTTCTTCATGGCCTCGGCCAGGATGACATCATTGTACTCGAGGACGAACGTCTCCACGGGCTGGCGCTCAAAAGGCGGCTGCTCAATGGTGGAGAGGTCGCGGATGCCGCTCATGGCCATGTTCAGGGTGCGGGGGATCGGTGTGGCCGAGAGGGTGAGCATATCCACCCCGATGAAGTTCTCTTTCAGCTTTTCTTTATGCTTCACGCCGAACCGCTGCTCCTCATCAATGATGACAAGGCCCAGGTCGTGGAAGCGGACGTCCTTGGAGAGGAGGCGGTGGGTGCCCACCACGATGTCCACACTGCCAGCCTGCAGGCCCCGCAGGGTCTCTTTCTGCTGCTTGGCGGTGCGGAAGCGGGACATCATCTCCACTTTGACCGGGAACGCCTCCATTCGGGAGAGGATGGTATTGTAGTGCTGCCAGGCCAGCAGGGTGGTGGGGGCCAGAATGGCGCACTGCTTGCCGCCCATGACGCACTTGAACGCGGCCCGCAGGGCCACTTCCGTTTTGCCCACGCCCACGTCGCCGCAGAGCAGGCGGTCCATGGGGTAGGGTTTTTCCATATCCTTTTTGATCTCCGCCGTGGCGTTGAGCTGGTCGTCGGTCTCGTCGTACTCAAAGCGGGTCTCAAAATCGCTCTGCCAGTCGCCGTCCGGCGGGAACGCGTAGCCCTGTGCCTGTCGGCGGCGGGCGTAGAGCTCAATGAGCTCCTGGGCCATCTCCTCGGTGGCCTTTTTGACCTTGGCGCGGGTGCGCTGCCACTCGGCACCGCCCAGCTTGGCCAGCTTGACCTTTTCTTCATCGCCGGGGGCGGTGTAGCGGGAAAGCAGGTCCAGCTGGGTGACGGGCACATACAGCACGTCGGAGCCGGAATACTGCACTTTGAGGTAATCTTTGGTGGCACCCTGCACTTCCAGCCGCTGGATGCCTGCGTACATGCCGATGCCGTGGCTCTGATGCACCACATAATCGCCGGGCTTGATGTCCGAAAGGCTGGACAGGGCGTTTTTGTTCTTTTTGTGTTTCTTGGCGGCCTCGCTGGCTTCATCCAGACCATGGCGGCGGGAAGAGAGGACCGCCACATGGGCAAAGGGGAACGTGCACCCGGCCGTCAGGTGGCCGGGCAGGATCTGCACCAGCCCTTTGGCGGGGCGGACGTCCCGGCTCATGCTGACCGCGTAGCCTTGATCGGCCAGGTCCCGGGTAAGGGCGGCAGCGCCCTTGGGGGTGCCTGCGAACAGCGCGATGGCATAGCCCTGCTCCACCAGCGGGTCCAGATCTTCCCGCAGGGAGGCCAGGTCGCCGCCCCAGTTGGGGGCCGCGAAAGCCTCCGCGTTGATGAGGTCTTTCAGCTTGAACTCGTTCATGCCGCGCAGGAAGTTCTCGCACAGCAGGGTGCTCTGTTTCTGGGCGGCAATGGCCAGGTCGTCCATGGTCTGGTAGAGCACATCCAGCCCGGGGCAGATGACGCCCTCTTCCAGCAGGCCGGTGAGCTCTTCGCCCCGGCGGAACTCGGTGGCTTTCTGAGCATCCCGGATGCCGCCTACCTCATCCAGCACAAAGATGGGGCCGGTGAGGTGGTCCAGCAGGGTGGCGGGGACAGCGTACCGCAGGCCGTAGTATTTGTCCATGGCCTCGGGCATCAGGCCGGAATCCAGCTGGGCCAGATCAGCCTCCATGGCCTTTTCCAGCGCTGCCCGGTGTTTGCCGCGGGCCTTTTTCCAGGCGTCGCGGAGGGCCTCCGCAGTCTGTACCGTGTTGCCGAACAGCACTTCGCGGGCGGGGGAGAGATAGATTTTTTCCAGCGAGCCGTCCCGGCGCTGGGTGAGCAGGTCGAACGATGCCAGAGAGTCGATCTCGTCATCCCAGTACTCCACACGGGCGGGTTGGCGCATGTCCGGCGCGTAGATGTCCACAATGTCGCCCCGGACGCTGAACTGGCCCGGGCCATCCACCTGGCTGCGGCGGACATACCCGGCGGCAAACAGCCGCTCCACCAGCGCCTCCCGGTTGTAGACCATGCCGGGCTTGAGGGTGAGGGTATTCTTTAAAAATTCGTCCCGGGGGACGGTGTATTGCAGCAGGGCCTCGGCGGGGACACAGACGGCATTCAGCCGCCCGCCCGCCAGCTGGCCCAATACAGAAAGACGGCGGTACTCGTACTCGCGGCCCGCGCCCTCCACGGGGCGGAGCATGAAATCCCGGGGCGGGAAGACCGCTGCCGTCAGGCCCAGGGCCTTGAGGTCTTCCGCAAAGTGGGTGGCCTCGGCCTCGCCCGGGGTCACGATGCAGAGCACCCGGCCCAGGTCTTTTTGCAGGGCGGCGTACAGCAGGGCGCGGCCCGCCGGGGGCAGGCCAAACAGGGCTGCCGGGCCCGGTGCAGCCAGGCTGGCAGCGATCTTCTGATATTCAGGCGTGGCCTTTAACAGTGCCTCGTACATCGTAGACCTCCTCTCTGGTGAAGAACCTCTCCGTCATCATCGCTTCGCTTGATGACACCTCTCCTGACAGGAGAGGCATTGGCAGTCCGGTACGTTTTCCATCGAACTTTAATCAATCTCAGCAAAACGACACCTCTTTGCCAAGGGCTCCCCTGTTAGGAAAGACGCCCCCGGCCGGGGGAGGTGGCACGCAAGTGCCGAAAGGGGAACGGCTGTCGAGCGGATGCGAGACTGAGAGGTTTATCCATTATATTTACTCTGAGCTAAGCCAAGCTTGCCGTCCATGATGAGTTTGGCGGCGGCTTCCATGTCCGGGTAGCGGTCGGTCATCGCTTTGACATCCTCAGGCGGGAACTTGCCAAGGACCCAGGCGGCAAGGTCGTAATCCGGATGGGGCTTGGCACCCACGCCAAGACGGATGCGGGGAAAGTTTTCCCCGCCCAGCCGGGCAATGATGCTCTTGAGGCCGTTGTGCCCGCCTGCCGAGCCGGAGGGCCGGATGCGGAGCTTGCCGGGGGCCTGGGTGATGTCGTCGCACAGGACGATGACATGGTCGGCCGGGATTTTGAAGAAACCTGCCAGCGGGGCGATGGAGTCGCCCGAAAGGTTCATGTAGGTCAGAGGCTTGAGCAGGACGACCTTGTGGCCCTCCACTTCGCCCTGGCCCCACAGGCCCTGAAATTTGCTCTTGTTGACCGAGATGCCCCACTTGGCGGCGAGGGCGTCCAGCGCGGCAAAGCCCGCGTTGTGGCGGGTGCCGTCGTATTTGGCTTCCGGATTGCCGAGGCCGGCAATGAGCCAGATGTCGTTTGCAGTTGTCATGGTGTTGCTTGCCTTTTCACTTTCTCTAATAATGTGTGGTACAGTTTTTCAGTATAGCATAGATGGGTGAAAAAAACAAACAAAACGCCCGCCGAAACCACGTCCCGACAGGCGTTTTGCAAAAAGTTTACTGATTCTGCTCTTTTTCCAGCTTCTGTTTCTTGGCGATGTAGGCCTCCATCTTGGGCTCGGCCCAGCCGTCCAGATTGGTCTGGCGCTCCCGGGCGATGCCCAGCGCCTGTGCGGGCACGTCTTTGGTGATGGTGCTGCCGGCGGCCGTGTAGGCTCCGTCGCCGATCTTGACCGGAGCCACCAGATTGGTGTTGCAGCCGATGAAGCAGTAATCGCCGATGGTGGTGCGGAACTTATCCTTGCCGTCGTAGTTGCAGGTGACGGTGCCGCAGCCGAAGTTGCAGTACTTGCCCACATCGCTGTCGCCGATGTAGGTCAGGTGGCTGACCGTGTTGCCCCGGGCAAAGTTGGAATTCTTGGTCTCCACATAGGCACCCAGATGGACGCCGTAATCGGTGACGGTGTTGACCCGCACATGGGTGAACGGCCCGATGTTGTTGTGGGGGCCCAGATGACTGCCGTACACCTGGCTGGCGTTGACGGTGGTGCCCTCGTCTACGGTGCTGTCCTCAATGAGGCTGTTGGGGCCGATGACGCAGCCCGCGCCGATGACGGTTTTGCCCCGCAGGATGGTGCCGGACAGGATCTTTGCCCCGGGGGCGATGACGACGCTCTCGTCGATCTCCACGGTACGGCTCTCGATCATAACGCCGTTTGCAATGTGGCGCAGCAGCACTTCTTCACGCTTTGCCTCGGCGGCATCCAGCCGCGCGCGGGCGGCGGAAAAATCGGAATTCATAAAAATACCTCCTCCGGAATGCCCAACTGAGCGACAAACTCAGCCAGAAAGGGCAGTGAGATGGAATGCAACAAATTAAATGGATAGTAAGTTGTATCCAACAAGTGAGAAAAACAACGAAAAATGAGAAAATACTCTCGAAATTCCTCCCATTCTATATTAGCGTAAAAGTGAGTGAAATGCAAGAGATTGCACAAAATTTATCAATTAAATTTGGCGCTTTGACCGATGGAATGACCCGGGATTTCTGGTATAATAGTTTAGCATTCACAATAACAAATGTTCATCGTGACCAAAGACAGAGCAAACGATGAGACCGCCGGAGCGTTGCGCCGGAGGCCACCAATTGGGAGGTAAAGAACGCATGAGCAAAAAGTATCTGTACTACTTCAGCGAGGGCAACAAGGCCTTCGGCGGCGACAAGACCACCATGAAGAACATTCTGGGCGGCAAGGGCGCCGGTCTGGCAGAGATGACTGCCGCCGGTATGCCGGTGCCTCAGGGCTTCACCATTACCACGGAGGCCTGCACCCAGTATTATGCAGACGGCCGTCAGATCAACGATGAGATCACGGCTGATATCTTCGAGCACGTCAAGGGCCTGGAGGAGATCACCGGCAAGAAGTTTGGCGATAACGCAAACCCCCTGCTGGTCTCCGTCCGTTCCGGCGCGCGTCAGTCCATGCCCGGCATGATGGACACCATCCTGAACCTGGGCCTGAACGACGAGGCTGTTGAGGGCCTGGCCAAGAAGACCAACAACCCCCGCTTCGCTTACGACTGCTACCGCCGCTTCGTGCAGATGTTCGCCGACGTCGTCATGATGGTCCCGAAGAGCCTGTTCGAGGTCGAGATCGATAAGATGAAAGAGGTCAAGGGCGTCAAGAACGACGTGGACCTGACCGCTGAGGACCTGAAAGAGCTGGTCGGCATCTTCAAGAAGATCTATGAGGAGAACGAGGGCAAGCCGTTCCCCCAGGATCCCCGTGATCAGCTGATCGAGGCTGTCAAGGCTGTCTTCCGCAGCTGGGACAACCCCCGTG
>ERZ1034626.1143-NODE-1143-length-18241-cov-14.248708_pt1 | contig 18241 bp, 16 predicted proteins | sample MGYA00520652_ERZ1034626 | MGnify/ENA primary metagenome ERZ1034626 (study PRJEB33766, sample SAMN09781765) | gut metagenome | biome: gut microbiome | host: Homo sapiens | place: Madagascar | study: EMG produced TPA metagenomics assembly of the PRJNA485056 data... | reverse complement strand
ACGTTAATTAACTCTCTCATTTTCAAACGATTACATTAGAGTTAACAGAGTATTATTATAAACCTTATGCCAAAAAGTATTTCTCTTTTGCTGAGCATGACCCAAAATATCGCAATAACATACTGCGTCATATCCTTTCTGAAGCATTACCTCCTTTTTGATACTATTGTCACTCACGTTTGCAACAAGATAAATTCCTGGGAAACCTGCCTCAATACTCATTTTCTTAAAACAATCTACATACTCCTGCGGAAGAGCAACTGGATCAAAAATAAAGAGATAAGGTTTACCATCTATCTTGACATAACGTTCATCTCTAAAAGCTTTAAGCAGCAACTCAAAATGCGCCTTAGCATCCTCAATACCAGGATAGGTTTGTTCCATTAAAATAGCCTTAGATGTAACACCAGTAGTACATCCTACAGCTCTCCATGTATGATTGGCCCATGCCAAGCAGAATGGGAAATCCGGCTTACCCGACTCTAAAACTTCATGGAATACATCAGCCAAGAGTCTCCTACCATTTCCAAACCAGTAATGCCAGTAACAGAAAGCTGTCACACCTGCTTCACGAGCCATTTGAGCCTGTTGCTCACGGATAAGTGGTAAACGAAGATCATAATAACCTAACTCAGTTGGTACACGAGGTTCATCATGACCACGGAACAAAGGCTTTGCTTTGCCTACATTTGTCCACTCTGTAAAACCTTTCCCCCACCACTCATCATTCTCTGGGAAAGGATGAAACTGAGGTAAATATAATGCTAAAATTTTTGGATTCATATTTTTTATTATAATTCACTATTAAACTATTCTTTATTGTAATATGCTTTTAACTTATCTAAATCACAAAGCAACTCCCAATTTTCTTTAAACCAATTAATATCATTATTCCACCATTTTATCTTAAGCAGAAAATCTATCGTTTCTTCATCATAGCGATAGCCTATGACTTTCGCAGGAATACCACCAACAATAGCATACGGAGGAACATCTTTTGTTACTACGGCCTGAGCTAAGACAACAGCGCCATCATGAACTTCAACACCTCCTATTAGAGTGACATCGCTTCCAAACCAACAGTCATTACCTATTTTATTTACAAGCTTTCTATCCCTGTCATAATACCTGAACTCTTCAAACTTTTGTTTGGTGGCAAAAGAAAAGTTCTGTGGGTTTCTACCTTTTATTAATGAAAAGAAAAGAGGACATGTTGTAGCAAAAGGACTCTTATATGGGTGCGTTGAATTGATAAAATGACATCGAGGAGCTAAAGATGTAAAGCGTCCAATATCTGCACTAACTAAACTTTCACCACCAACACTCGTTCCATACCCCATGTGCCCATAATAAAAAGAATGCTTTCCGACATGATTCATTCCCTCAAAACTACATTTTGAAGAAATCTTGGAAGAAAACCAAAACTTCACCTTATCCCCATTATACCATTTCTGCCAAAGATAAAGAAAAGTTCTAAAGACAAATGGAATTTTCTTTATAAAATATCTTGTCATATCCTACATATATTTATTTAAGAATACACATCATTCCATTAGGAATTTTGATATAAGTCCAAATACACTTGGAAAACCTTCATGAATATTTCATCAATCAAGACCAATATAGCAAAACGAAAGAAATAGCTATGGTAGCCAAAATCTGCTCCAGACAGAACACTTAGGTCAGGTTTGTTCACTTGATAAGACAATGTGTTGTGAGCACATCGGTTACGATGTCTATAGACAATTTCCTCGTATTTTGCTTTTAAAGGAGATTGAAGCAATTGATAAGAATTTATATGCGGTGGATATTTTATTTGATTGAAATTTAAAAATGAAGAATAATGTGTTTTGTAAAACTGATATTCTCGACTCTGCCATATACATAATGCAGAATTACGATAAAGAGTATCAATTTCATTAAGAGCATTAGTACAAAAAAACACATCTATCAATGATGATGGCTCAAAAGACGGCTTTTCCTTTCTGATAATTTCTATCAAGTCATTGAATATACTGCTTTTACAACTATAAGAGGAACATTCTCCATACTTTTTCTTATTCAAAAACTCATAACGATAGTCATAATCCAATGTTGCCAATTCCCAACAGATACACTTCATCTTCTGCTCCTGTGCTCCTGTCATTTTTAAAAACAACAATTGCATCAAATATTCTCCCATAGGATAGGAGTCTATACCAGAGCCAATGGCTCTACAAGCAGCAATACCATCCTTTAATATTCTAATCAAAGGAGTAAGAATAAATTCTGAATGTTGGCTAATGTACATAATGTTCAAAGATATTACATGATACTACCAAACGTTTGCGGATAAATCCTATTCTGTTCGCATTTTTGGAAAAAGCGATATCTCTTCTGTCTTCTCTAACTTGCCGTTCTACATCGTCCCTTAACGTTCTCATCTTACCGCGAACTACTCTTCTTAAGTCATCATTCAATTCTGTACCTTTAAAAAGTATTTGATAGATAAGACCGAACAACCAATAATCAGCCTCATACCATGCATTAAAAGATGTATTATCTTTCAACTCTATCAATGGCTTTACCTTTACCAAAGCATCACGAAGTTTGTAAAATCTTGCTTTCCAAGCACCATTAGGGAAAAACCTATCAAAAGAAAATCTTTCGAACTTATCTGTTCTGTCTTCTTGTTCTATTCCAAGAATATAAGAAACATAATCTGCGTAAAAACTCTCACGAGAGCCATAAGCTGAATATCCAACCATCACATCCTTAGCGTCTTCTGGACGAATCGAAACTACATACTGTGACAAGATAGCTAAATATCTAACAAAATCAATTTTGCTTGGCTGTAAGTCTTCTATAATTCTCAAATTTCCAAAGACATCAGTTCCATCATCACATTTACCTTCAAAATACTTTATAAGTTCCTGATTCTGATAGTATAAAGACTTACGACTATCTATAGGCTCTAATTTCTTTCCAAAGTAATTAATATTTCTGAACATTTGAGAGAAACTCTTCTGAACTTCTGTAACTTGCGCTGTGTCAGGAACGACATAAGAAAATCCAAGATAAGTTTTATTGAAGAATTCATCAGTAAGTCCTGAAATCAAAGTATCTTCGGTTTTAATGTATCTTTCATCTGTACAAATCTTACTCAAAATTTCCAACTTACTTTTTCCATATTTCAATAAATCAGAATATTGCCATAAAAAACCTTCTGAAGATGTTTCGATATCATCGTCAACTGCACTGTCATCTTCATTTGCCACCTTAGCACATTCACCTGTTTCAAATTTCTTTTTATCAGGGAAATAGCCAAGATAAGCCAATAATAAAGATGTTAGTCTTTGCTGACCATCCAAAATTAAGTTTTGCTTGGTCGTTCCGTCATTATACAATGCAATAGTAACAGGTTGTACAAATTGCCCTTCGGACAGCGATTGTAACAACCGCCTCACATCTTTCTCACGCCATACAAAATGGCGTTGATAATCAGGCAATACAATATTACCTGTTAACATCATATTTATCCAATGTTTCAAGGTGTATTCGCCGTAATAAACTTTATTTTCCATATTCTCAAGTGTTACAATGTTTTCCCATTAAATAATTTAGCTATCATTTTAATCATCTTAAATAGGAATAGCCAATCATATCTCCAATACAACCAAGGATAATATTTTTTACACTGCTCTGGATAGTAATCTCTTTCACCGAGATAGAAGGCATACAAAGCCATCTTTTCCCAAAAAGATTTGCCCTTGAAATCAAGATAACCAAGAAAATCTTCCTTAATATCCTTTCGAGCACGAGAAGCTGCAGCAAATTCAATATTTACTTTTGCAACAGGTTTATGACAAAGATAAAGGCTGTATTCACGATACAACTTAAAAATACGCTGCAAATCCTCATAACGTCTTACTCGCTCATCAAAAGGATATTTTTCTACTATACTTTTTCGATAAACAGTTGTACCCGAACATTGGTACAATCTCCCAAAAACATGATCCTTAAAAGGATTTTTCACCAATCCATTTTTATACTCAACACCCAAATGTTCCGTATTACCATTATTGATAAGAACCTCACCTAAGAACATATCCACCTGTGTGTGTGTGTTTATTATATGTGCAAAATACCTTAAGGCATCAGGCAAAAGTTCATCATCTGCATCAAGAAAAACAATCCAATCTCCCTTTGCATTCTTCACACCTGTGTTACGAGCCTTACTTGGTCCACCATTCTCTTGTTTTATCAATCGAATACGAGGACCAACAATAGACTCTACAATTGCTACAGAATTATCTGTGGAGCCATCATCTACTACTACAACTTCAAAATCGGAATAATCCTGTAAAAGAACACTATTCAGTGTTTTTTTAATGATAGGTTCCTTATTATATAAAGGTATAACTACAGAAATCATTTTTTCTTTGTATATTTATGGATTTTTTCTAAGATGCTGGCACATTTATTCATCAAGAAACAGGCTGCACCGCCTTCTTTGTATATCCTATTAAATATCTTACCTGCTGGAGAAAACAGGAAATAAATATGTTCTTTGCCAACAGGCATTGAAGGTGAAACAAAACTCTGCTTACAATGTTCTATCTGTTCTATAGTTTCATCTGAAAGCCCCTTAAATTTCTTCACATCTTTATAAATCTGCAAACTAAAATAAGGAGAATAATCCTGATTCTCTATGAAACTCATGTGCCACCAGTGAACAATCGCTGCATCTGCAAAGTATTTTAAGGACATCGCCACCTGGGCGTTATAAATGCCAGGAAGTTCTGAGATTAAGTAACCAAACTCCTTGTCTGTAGCAAGCAGAGCCGGTTGGTCCTGACTTTGCCCCTTTTTAAAACAAGAATATGTCCAGTTCTCATTCCAACATTTGTAGAACTTGCGTGTCAGTTCGTTGTCTGCAACAAACATAACACCAGAGTTAAACCAGTATTTAGAGTCGGAAACATCAGTTTTGAAAATCTTATTCACAGAGTTTGTCGGCGGGAACATACATTCGGACAAAGGCAGATGACCATCGGGCACGGCTGCCATATCGCAAGTCAGGCTATCAATATCATCCAAAGGTTTGCAGATAACTGTATCCGTATCAACGAAGAGGTATGCGTCGTCTATCACGTTGCGCACCGTGGTCTTGATAACTCGTGAACGCTGCTTGGCATTATAGTTCTCTGGCACCGGCACGACAACGATGTTGCTTATCATGCCGCAGAGCTCAGGGAATCGCTCCATATACTTCTTTGTAGGTTCATCCACCAGTACATTGACCGTAGCCTCAGGATGAAACTGCCTAAGAGAATAAAGCGAAACCCAAAGTTCTTCTAAGAAATAATCCTTTTCAGAACTTATCAATGTATATACTATTTGAGTTTTCATCATTTACTTTTTCAATGGTGCTAATGACAAATCCACTTTTTCTCCCATTTGTAAAAGAAATTCTTTACTAAAGAATGGCATTCTACCGCAATCAGAAGTGAATGTCATCTCGCCAAAATATGCTTTACCTGCAACATCATAAAAGTCTACCCTCACTTCGGGGAATCCTTTTGACAAAATTTTAGCAGCACTCAACATTTCTTTAAAAGACTTAGGACAAGGGACTTTACCTCCACCATCTCTGTAATGATTGGTAAAACGTCCCCATTCATGATGGTAATTCCAATCCAAGTCGTATTGTTCAACTTCTACATGACCATGAAGATTATCACGATTGTAAGCGACCCAAACTACATAAGGTTCACCATTGAAGCACCAAATCTTGTAATCAATAGGTGTTGAAGAAATCCCTGCGCCATCAAGTGTTAAGAACTCTTCTGCCATAACCATAGGAGGAATCTTATTATAATGCGGTTCACAACTCAGATAACCAAATTTTACTCTAAGTTTATTATTAAAGTCTTCTATAACTTTATCCTTATCAAAACCAACTGATTTGTCCAAAATCTTGACTGAAGCGCTGTCATGGTTGCATTTTAAAACAAACTTATTAGGCAATTTGTCAAAGTCTATCTTTCTGGCATCATCCCATGCACCTAACATTGGTACTAACATGTGAGCCAACCCCTTTTCTTTCACATAGTCACGAACGGCAACCTTGTCTGCAAGGCGAGACCATTCGGAGGTATCAGAATAAAGAATCAACCATTGGATTTTCTCATTCAAATCTTTTGGATTATTCCAATCTAAATGATATTTAAAATCACGAAGCCAATATTTGGAAAGTACATTCTTTGTAAAATGATCAACGAGGAATTCATTCCATTCCTTTGTCAATCTGTTTTTTATTCTTGGAACTAAATTTTTCATATTATATTATATTATTTTGTTTGTTTTATATTTAAGTTCAAATATTCTTGAAATAACCCACCGATGTGGTTCACATCTTAAATTGTTTATATAATACGCAGGATTATATTCTTTGCTTTTGCTCTTAAAAACCTTGCTTTTTAGTCTGGTCAATATCGCTCTTGAATACTTTCGAATATTTGGACGAATATAACCGCTACACTCAAATTGATAATTGTATAAGAATTCTAAATTCATGCAATGGTTATTGACTTCTTGAATATATCTGTCTGCATTCTTGAATATATTATTGATGGAGTCCAAATGTTGCTTGAAATTTTCATCATTACAACAATCAACTTCTCTTTTGTCTTTGTTAAAAGCAATTTGGCGAATATCTACATTTATTTTATTGCCAGAAGTCATCTTTAATTGAGCCATAAGACCATAATGCCAATATTTGTTTTGAGGTGACAAAGAGTCAAATACAAAATTGCCTAAACTATAGACAATAGTACCTTCACCATAATTCTCCCAGGGCTGAGGTACATGAGGGTGATTTCCTATTACTGCATCTGCACCAATATTAACAAAATGTCTATATAAAGAACGTAATTCTGGTAACGGGTAATCAAAATGCTCCAAACCGGCATGAGGAAGGAGTATAAGATAATCGCAATGTTTTTTTGCTTCTAATATGAGTTCATCAACACAGGAATGGCATAACCAGGCAGTACCAAAGGTATTGTAGCATTTCTCTCCTAATACGCCAAATTCATATTGAGTCATGGCCATAAAACCGACACGCAAACCTTTTAACTCGATGATTTTATATTCATAAGCATCATCCCAAAGCCCACATCCCAATGTAATAGAATTCCCAAATGAATTTATTGTATTCAACGCTGCATCTTTACCAAAATCCATGATATGATTATTGGCTAAAGTAAATACGTTAAACTTATGTTTCATTAGAAAGTGAGGGGCCGCTGAATCTTGGGATAATGAAGGGCCACTTTTGAGAATTGGTCGGGAATTTGATAAATGAATTGGAGCCTCAAAATTAACTATATTTATATCTCCGAAATCTAACATTCTATGTAAGTCTTTTCCAATGGTTAATCCATTGAGGGACTTAACACAGAAATCGCCCAAAATATTAATGGTTAACATACTTGATAAATTTATTCTTCACTATATTCAACACCTTATTTCTTTCTCCTACGGTCAATCCCATATAATAGATAACCATTGTTGTGATAAAGAAACAAATCACAATAGAAAACAAACGCATTCCTTCATTTGTAATATTGAGATAAGAATAAGCTACTAAGAGAAAACTCATAACGACAGCAATAATAATTGGCTTCACATACGCTTCCTTCATATATCGCAAAGAATCAAATTTCAATATTGACTTGAGCAAAACCATCTGAACAGCTCTTTGCAATAAATCGGCAACAATAAATAATACCAATAAAGAATATTGGGAATATCCCAATTTAAACAAGACATAACCTATAGGAATACAAACGAGAAAGAATGAACTTATTTCTATCTTGAACCATTTAATCTTACCTGATGCATTGATGAGTTGAGAGAATCCTCCACAGCTTAATGATATTCCGCATAAAACTAAATTGATTTGGCAAAATGTTAGAACTCCTTCAGGTACATTACCTAACCACAAATGCAAGAGAAAATCTAACTCTATGTATAAGGGGAAGAAAATAATTTCAAACAGCAGTAAAGAAAAACGCCCTAACTTATTTACTAAATAGTTACAACGTTCCATATTTCCAGAACTGTATGATTGGATAATTTGAGGCCCTGAGGCAACATCAAAATTTGCAGCAAAGGTGCTGACGTAATTATTTACAGAACGACTGATAGCATACGCTCCATTAACTGCGGTTCCAAAAAAGGAATTAAGCAACAAGTCACTTCCTGAAGAACGTGCCATAAACGAAACTGTAGATAATAAATTCCAACCACTAAATGACAACAATGGTTTATAATTACTCCAACCTTTTATAAAGCGCAGTTTTATAATTTTCGGCCATTTATGAGCTGCATAAATATGAAATACAAGAAATGTATTTATTGTAGTAAGACTCATAATGATGGCATAATATCTCAAACTATTGCCAGGCAAGTATAACAAAGCCAACACACAAGCAAAGCGAAGCAATGTATTACCAATATCAAAGAGAGTAAGGAATCCGAATTTCTCATGAGATGAAAACAAACTACTATATGGTTCGTTAACTATACCCAAACAAATTGTGATTACCGAAACTTGATAGACGAATAATGCATCCATCAACTTACCATCAGGCAATACCAATTTATTATAGATGTACCATAAACCTATTGTTTCTGTCAGAATAAATATAATAACTGCAAGAACAATATGAAGGAATTGGTTTACATTAAATATTTTGTTTACATCACCATTTTCTTTTCCCATTTCAACATTAAAGAAACGTGAAGTCGCAGTTCCTAAAGAGGCTGTAATGAATGTAAACATAGCTAAGACACCACCCACAACGCTAAATATTCCAAAATCAGAAATTCCTAAGACTTGAAGAACTATACGGGATGAGTATAGTCCTATAATCATAGTCGTAAAGATTCTGAAATAAATAAAAATGGTGTTCTTCGCTATTTTTTTGTTATTATCAGATATTTGTGACATAAGTTTTAATTGTTATTCTGACTAATTTTGTTTTTTACTACTTTTTATTATTTTTTCAATCACTGTCCAAACTCTTATCCTTAACAGATCAACAAAGATACAACCGAAATAAACGATTATCAAGAATGAGAGTAACGACAAGATATAGATAATTCCACTATAAGTTATGTTAATATATTTTAATATATCGAACCAATATCCCCATAAACCATGAAGCAAATAAACAGAGAAACAGCCTTTTCCGCATAAGTTAACAAAACTATTGTTTATTTTGAATTTAGAGAAGAATAGTAGCAAAGATGCAGCTCCTATCACTGTCAAAGGACTTACATAACTACAAAGTTTCCACGCCAAAAAAGAAGTTTGGCTTACTCCCAACAGACCTCCGAAGAAGATTATACAGAAGAAAACTACACAACACAAAAAATAGATAATAATATCCTTCTTTTTATCCTTACAAGACCATTTGGGGCACCACACCTTCATATAACGAGCCATGAGATACAAGCCCACAAATGATACAACTGAATATCCATTATTGATGTAATCTGTTGCATCAAACACCCAACCTAAAAGAATCAAAAAACTCCAATATGCAATAAGTACATTTCTTAATTTTCTCTTTGACGCATTCTCAACAAAGGCATTTAGCACAGGAGATATAATATAAAGTAGCAAGTAAGCCTTGATAAACCATCCCTGAAAGGGTTTTAACATCATTAAATCCTTAATGCTCTCTTTATTTAATTCAACAAGTCCAGTAGATACAAACACCACATAGCTTAATATTTGCAAGAATACTATTTGAAACAAGAAGCTACATATACTCTTCTGTTTAGGTTTTATAGAAAACCACCCCGAAATCAACACGAAGACATCTACCGAAACTATGCCGACTCCCTGTTGTAAAATTTGCCCCCCCCAATAACACAGGATTACTTTGTATTGCTTCCACATCAGGCATTCCAAATGCCAAGAAAGAAGAATGCAAAAGTAGCACCATGAACATAGATAGACATCTCAACAATTCTATGTTTGATAAACGCTGATTCATTTTTTTTCTAATGTATTATTCTACCGTCACACTCTTTGCCAGATTTCTTGGCATATCCACATCCAATCCTTTGTAAAGGGCCACATAATACGCAAGTATCTGCAGGGGAACGACACTGAGAAGAGGTACCAATGCATTGAGGGTCTGCGGTACTCCTATCACTGAATCGGCTATCGCCTTGACTTGTTTGTCGCCTTCGGTAACAATAGAAATGACACGCCCGTGTTTGCCACCTTTTGCCTTATAGACATTGAGTTTGCCCTCTCTATTGACGAGTGCTACTCCAGCACTGTCATGTCCTCTATATTCGAGCTTCTTCAGTCCTACTATCAGGACTGGATATGCTTCGTTTTGTCCTATATATCCTACTATTCCACACATTTTATCTGATAAATTTTATTTGTTTCCCTACACCTAATTTCGTGTCTTTTCATGCAACAGAATACATATAGTACCTTGACATTTGATAATCAAATATTGTAACACTACTTCCATTTATCGTAACATTTAAATAGCTTGCCGTATGATAGGCATAACCATCTACCGTATTAGTTCCCCTCCGAAGGTTTATATAGGATGCCGTTGAATAATCAAACAGATTTGGCAAATAGCCAGAAATATAACAACTTCTCCTATAATCAAATAGAGAAATATAATTTCCACTAAATGTGCAACCCATATTGTAGTAACCACCTAATGTGTAATCAAACACAGAACAAGCGCCCTTACCTACAATCATCATATAGGCAATTACCGCCACACACCTTCTTGTTTCATTTGTCATGACTAACTTCTCCTTCTGTTTGTGCTACTTCTGTTGATGTTTCATTTGCAGCCTTAAAAGGCGGTTGAGGTTGCATCGGCACAGCAGGTAAATGTTGCATCACTAGTGTCTATGCCTAGCACTAAAATTGAAATCTGAAGGTTGCTTGCCTTGTTCTTTCTCCGAACGTTTATTCCCACTTGCCATTGTTTATTGTATTTTATTGAATAATCCAACCATAGCCATAGCATACACAAATATTATTACCCCATATACCGATTAAACTCATTCAACCTGCTTCTTACATCTGTCATAGACAAGCTACGGTTTATCAAATAAAATATAAGGCGTTTCCTACTCAATATCCAAGACAAGGTTATTATCAACATTACCTTACCAATAGAGGTGAAGTAATAATAGTTTTCCTTAAAGAAGTCTGTCAATGAACTTTTTGCCAAAGAATCCAAAGCTAAAAAGGAGTATGCTTGCGCTACCGCATAGCAATAAAGCATAATCATGAACAACTTGGGCACATTTAGGAAATTACTGTTCAACTTTCCCAATACCATGACAAAGGAGAAGCAGCCAAAGGAACTGAGTATCAACTCTATATAAGACTTGGCTTGGGAACTACAACCAACCTCATAATTTATGTACAATAGTACCAATAGTGCAAAAAGAAGCAATATTGCGATTACATACCAATGCAGGTCTGAATAACGCTTGCCTGTACGCTGGCTGATTTCAACCGTAACATCACTGAGAATGACATATATCGCAAACATAGCAGCACTACCGATGAAATCAAAAAGGTAACCAATAGATTGAACATAAGGATTACTACCTTGGCACCCGATTAATAAATCGAGCACGTTCATACTATAGTTGATGACCCATACAGCCCATACTACCATCCACATGTTATAGAACTGCTTGACAACAGCCTTTACCACCTTATAAGCAAAATGAGAGTCATTGCCCTTGGTTTGTCTAATAGCGCACACATCATCTATATAGTCTTGCAACGATTCCCTGGCGGACAATTCATTTAGTGCCATAGGCTTAAAACGCATTGACAACCAAATAAATCCAGTAATAGCTATGAGTAATTGACTGCATGCCTTTAACAAACTAAAATCAAAATTTTTAGGAAATTCCGATTCGTTTATATGTGGCAACAAAGATGGCAGTAAAGAAATCAATGCACATAGCAAAGTCAACGAGATGTTAAACTTGTCATGCCTAAACCAATATTTTAGCTCTTCCATCATTACCTCTGCTTAGAATTTCCAATAATCAGACAAAGAGAAGGTCTTCAATGTTTCAATCTCGTCATAGTTAAAGCCAAATATTGACTTTTTGTTTTGCTTGCTACCGACCTCATAGCATGTAAACAACTTGTCTATCTCGCTAACCTTACCAGAGTATATCTTGCTCGAATTTGGAGAATATACAGCAGCTCTTTCCACAAAGAGTTCCAACTCGCCCTTTTTGCTTCGTTGTGTACATAGCACATTGTCCGCCTCGGTCCTTAGGCTATCACATAACCTGCTCTTCTTATCGCACATGATATACAAAGCGATGCCACGGTCTCTACAAGCGTCCACCAAGGCTGGCAAGAACAATGTGTCCTTGAACAAGAAAGGGAAGCAATATTCAACAATCTGCAAGTCATCAATAATCACCCTCTTTATCTTTTTGCCACAATAGCTTGTTTCCATTTGCTGCAAGAGATAATAGAGAAACTCCGCTGGAGTTATGCATCCTAAGGTAATGTTCATAAAGTGCATGTGTTGATAGCATTGCTTGCAATTTCCCGTATCTCTTTTGTTGCAGAAGGCAGGGCATTGAAGACGGCGGCGAACTATCTTGTCATTTTTGTTAAGAAGCAGGAAAAGTGTATGCTCCTCACTGTGCGCAGAACTAAAAGCACCTCCATAAGTCAAGAAACGCTTGTAAGTGTTTGGCTCACCTATCACCGCTGTCACCAAACCATGATTGGCATACAGGAACTCATTGGTTACTTGTGTCTTGAAATCTTGATTTGGAATTGGTTTACCATAATCCACTTGTGGTTTGATGAACATTGTATCAAGGGCTGTCGCCAAAGTGACATTTTTACCTGCCGTAGGATCCAAAGCTTCATAACAAGCTTCCATATAACGATCTTTCTTCTCAACGTATTCTATATAACTAGCACCCTTGTTCCGTAGTTTGTCCAAATATTGTTGGAATGTCTCTGAAATCACATTGGAATGGGTATATACCAAGGCTCTCTGAAGATAGCGACGTTGCTGGCAGTACAAGTGCAAGCTTGGATAAACCTCTATTCCATAGTCACGGCGTTTGTACTGCTGGGTATGCAAAGCCGATGACTGGAAACGGCTTTTTTCGATGGACAGGTAATTAAGCAGATAATCCGAGGATTCATACTTGTTTGTAGAAAGCTCGATGAGCATACCCACCTTCTCCTCTGGAATCACGACCCCATCTCTTACCACAAGAATCGCAAACTTAAATTTAGATAGAGCGTCTATGATACCTTCCACTTCCGACTCTACCCCAATTCCTCGCTCCAGTCTTTTATCTGCTAGATTCACGCAAACAAACTCCGTGTTTGGTGACTGGCTTTTCGTCGTATCCAAACAAGCATCTATATCCAAGCAATTAGCTATTTTCATCTGAGCGAACTTCTCGTCCAACAAGCTCTCAACAGGCTCCAAATGCTCATCCTGACCATTCAAAAGAGTTAGCAGGTTCAACTTCCGAAGAAAGACTGCATTATCTATATTGGAGGTATTCTCATCTTGATGTGCCACTCGCAAATGAAGAGCATTGGTACGATTGCTATAGTACAAGGCTTCATTGCACAGCATACTGTCCGCATGTTTTTGATAATAGCCCATTGGAACCAAATTGGCAAATTCCTTGTTTTTACCATGTAAGCTGCAATAGATATTTTCCATATCAAAGAAGGCATCCGTCAAGACACTGCCATCTATCTTTTGTCCTTCCACCATTTTGGTGGTCAGTTTACGAATGCCAGAGGCCACAAACATGTCCAAGAACAAATCTTCCAAATATCCTCGTGACAGATAGTTGCACAAATAGTGGGCATTTCTAGCGAATCCCTCTTTGGTGAACCTTGACGCTAACGCATGGAGTACCTGCATACTGAATATTGTCTTTTCAGTATTGTCGCCTCCACGAATCACCACCAGTACATTCTCATTTTCGGGTATTACCAAGCCTCCATAGAGGAGTCTGTCAAGCCCCTCTATCCCTGTGCTGATTTTATTGAATCTCAAGAAATCTTTCATGATATTTATGTTTATATTGTTCTACAATAACTACTCTTCTTTTTATTTGAAATGCAAACCTTTAGATAACCTTCAGTTCACCACCAACTTATCGTAAAAAAATCATAAAGTTGAAAACTGACGATTTCGGCAAGTCGTTTATTTGATGTTTGAGGCACAAACTTATAAAAAATACTGTAATAAAAATCATTACAATCGGAAGGCATTTTATACAATCCCAACCAATCTTATATTTTTGATCAAATTCTAAAGAATCTTACTCTTCTGCCAAGGCCTTCTCGCGCTCCTCCTGTTTTACTTGTCCATTCATTATGTCTATTTCATTTCTAATCTCCTCATAAATATTGACGACTTCCATCTCTTCATTTTTACATTTCTTCTTAATAGCTAAGGAACTTTTTGCAAAAAGAATAATAAAAAGTAAAAATGTCAAATAAGGGAGGAGAGTGGCCGCTATAACAACACCATTCTTAATAAAGAGTTTTGATGATTCATTTACACATTCCAAATGAATATATTCGACACATGTCATAGGAACAATAAGAGCTATTAAAGAGACAGCAAATGTTATGACAAGCCATAATATAGAGTGCTTATCTATGACATGTACAAAACACCCAAGAATAACACTCAGTCCCATAATGGCATAAGACAATAAGGTGTAAAAAGCCACATACTTGACCATAACCATAAAATGAACCCTCATCAATCCAGATACAAAAAGTATCACGAGACAATAAATGAACATATAGATACTTAAATACCGAAATACATCACAGCGACAAATTTTGTCTATGTATGAAGAAAGAACAGTTATCTTATCAGAAATTAAAACTGAGAGATTTTCTTGTTTAGCTTTGGTTTGTTCAAGTGCTTTTTTCCCTTGACCATTTTGATAATGTTCACGCTTTGAAAAATCATCCAACTCATACTCTTTTATCTCAAAAGATTGGTATCTACTAATAAGTTGTTGCTTAAAATTTAATAGACGCTCAGACAATAAGGCTGCAAATGACTGTTTGTATTCTATTGCAATGAATACTATATAAAATCCAGCTGCCAATTGTATCAAAGATGCAAAGTCAAGCAAGTTAAATATACCTTCATTATCCATAACTCAAATCATTTAATAACCAAATTTTTCCACAATGTTTATATCTTCTCCATTTTTTATATATACATTTGCCTCTGTCATGTATTTCTTCACTACCTCTGGAGAATTGAGCCAAACTCTTCCTATGTTATAACTTCTCTGAAGCTCAACACGTATAGACTGTTCATCAAAAGCATACAGATTAAAGTTGAGCTTTTGATTATTATAAGTTATTGTCGGTGTTATGCTTAAATATTTGAAAACAATACTTTTACGATTCGTTTTCAACAAAGCGAGCCGAGACAACAAAGAAGATTTAGTCAGGTTATCCAAATTTCCATATAAAACGATTGTCAATTTTCCACCTTTTTCCAAGAATTTTGTTAAGTTATGAACTAACTTCGGATGATTGTTCTGCGGACTTAAAATACGACCGACAACTATGACTATTTCTTTATTAGTCTGCTCTACTTGCATTGCCAACGTATCAATAGTCAGTTTAAGGCTCTCAGTCTCGAAATAAGACTCTTTGTTACCGCCAAGAAGTTCTGAGAAATCATGCAATTTATACTCTTGCACACCAACAGACAACGTGCGTTGTTTTATATCTTTCAACTCCTTTACTTTTCTTGCAATATTTTCGGTAACTTCTTTATTTTGTGCAATACTATCATTTATTGTTTCTGATACAACCGAGTCTATAACATCAATAGCTCTGCTAAAACATTTACGACATGCAGAATCATTACAGAATAGTTTATTCAAATATTCACAATAATCTTCTATTTCTGCAGACTCCAATGGTGGCATATCCCTATAATCTATTTCTGCGACAAGTCTAGATGTATAAAGTATCTGATATTTTAATCGTTTATACTTATTGGGAAGTTGATTTCTACCAAAAAGTTGTGACAACTTATAAAACATCAAGCCACTTGTGTAATATGAATCAACTCGGTATTCATCCGAAAAGATTCCTCGCCCCTTGTTTTTCAAATTCTCTATGATTTGACTATAATAGCCAGAAACATAATGAGGACTTGACAAAAAGATTGCACCAAAAGACATTATTTCTATCGGAATGGTTATGACTTTATTTTGTGGAACCTTTGTCTCCGTTACATATTGTTTTGAACGACGTTCATAATACAAAGGTTCAAATCCATTCTCACTGTTAGCACGTATCTTTGCATAATAATCTTCTATTCGTTCTTGCAAACCTGTCAATGCTATTAATTGCTCACGCTTAACTTCAATCTGGCTATTTGTTCCCATAATAACTGAATTGCGAACATTCTCATCCGTGGAACAAATAATTTTGACTAACAACAAAAGTTTACCAATACCAGCAAGTTTTCTATTATTATATAAGACATGACAAGTTTGGCAACCATTAACAATTTGATAATCCACCAATTCCAGTTTGCCTCCTTGCATATGATTCAACTCACTCACAATAATAGTTATACCATTATTCATAGCAATGAACTGATCAAAATTCCCTTGCTTTAGGGTTTCGCTCATTTGCTTGGAAACTACAGTTTTCCCTTGAAAAGCACGTATATTATCATGAAAAATAGAAGTTTTAATGCTTCCATTTTCTCCGATCAACAACTTATTGAACTCACCAAAAGAAACCACAGTTATCAATGCATCCTTTATTCCATGAATGGATGGTAATGGAATAGTGGTCTTATAAGGCTCTATTTCTACAGACTCTCGTATTTTGGTTCGAGCATAGACTTTCAACAGTTGTGTTGTATCAAAAACATAGCCATTGATTTTTGAGAAAGAGTCTTTATCAGAACTAAACATAGAATTAAGCATCTCCTCTGTTTTCTTTTTTTCGTTTTCTTTCAAATCATCTGCAACCATATAAATATTTAGCTCAGGAAGAGGATTTGAAGTCTTTACACATAAGTCATACAGACAAGAGATAATATCAGTAGAGTGTACTTGGGAAGGTTGCATATTTGTATCCACCTCTCCCAAAACTACAGAAAACGCCTTTTTTATGTTGCAAATATACTTATTAAGTATTTCTTCATTGAATCCATTTAATACTGATTGGATAATTACGATTTCAGAATTTACATTTTCATTGACAAAGAAAATATCGGATATGGCCTTCGGACTATTCAGAATTTGCCCATCAAGCAATATGGCGAAACCATCGAACTTTGCACCGTTGATTTCACAATTGGCAACAGAATCCTGAACATCGCAAGTTATAGTATCATGACTATAAGTATTAGCCAAAACACTATAGTTCGCTAATAATTTATACGAATTGTTCAAATTATCTTGAGAATAACCAAATGTATTACAAAACTCTTCTATGTTCATTAATTGATGTCTATTCATATCTATTCATTTATTTAGTTGTAATTGCATTCTACTTTTGTTTGAAAAGCACAATTGCTTGGTTTATTTTATCACATAAGCATGGAGCATCTACATAGACTCTATTTATTTGCATATTTGATTTGTTGTAAGTATTCGGTATCACCTCACATTACCGATAAGCATATGACCTTTAGCCCTCCACCAGCTAATACCAGTGGAGGTTATACCTTAATTTGACTAAATTTTAATTCCATTTTTAATTATTCATCATCTTCCCCAATACTCGGGAAGAAAAGTATAAAGTTTATCCTCTGACGTTGTCTTTATGTTTGTCGATACATAACAGAGCCAACACTTAGGATTTATTATCCAATATCTTGATTTATATAAAAGGAATTAATTGAAATTCCATGTGGCTCCCCTTCCGTTTTGTAGCGGAACCAGAATGTCTGAAAGTCTTTGTCGCTGTACATTTTACTTACGTTTAAAATTACTGGCGACAAAGTTACACCATCTTCGTCAAATCACCAAATTCGTTTTTGGACGCTTACACTCGTTGTATCGCAATTCACTCATAACAAACAATATTATTTAAATACTCAGAATATACACTTCATTTCATATACTACGATGCCAATGTTCGAAAATAAAGAAGCAATGTATTCTT
>ERZ1034626.1141-NODE-1141-length-18262-cov-3.842808_pt1 | contig 18262 bp, 5 predicted proteins | sample MGYA00520652_ERZ1034626 | MGnify/ENA primary metagenome ERZ1034626 (study PRJEB33766, sample SAMN09781765) | gut metagenome | biome: gut microbiome | host: Homo sapiens | place: Madagascar | study: EMG produced TPA metagenomics assembly of the PRJNA485056 data... | reverse complement strand
GGTCGGTCGGGACGGCTCTTGAACTCCGGGTGGAACTGGACGCCCACGAACCACCGGTGGGCGGGGTTCTCCACGATCTCCACCAAATGTCCGTCAGGGGATGTGCCGGTGGGCACCAGTCCGGCGGCGGTGATGCGCTCCCGGAAGTCGTTATTGAACTCATAGCGGTGGCGGTGCCGTTCGCTGATCTCGCTCTGACCGTACAGGGCGCGGGCCCGGCTGTCCGCCGCCAGGACGCAGGGATACTGCCCCAGCCGCATGGTGCCGCCCTTGCTGCTGACGCCCACCTGATCCGGCATCAGGTCGATGACGGGATGGGCCGTCTGGGGCGCCATCTCGGTGGAGTGGGCGTCGGCCCAGCCCAGCACATGGCGGGCAAACTCGATGACGGCGATCTGCATACCCAGGCAGATGCCCAGATAGGGAATGTCGTTCTCGCGGGCGTATTGGGCCGCGGCGATCATGCCCTCGATGCCCCGGTCGCCGAAGCCGCCGGGCACCAGGATGCCGCTGCATCCAGAGAGCACCTCCGCCGCGTTCTCCGTCGTCACGGTCTCGGAATCCATCCACCGAATATGCACCACCGCGCCGCAGGCAGTACCGGCGTGGAACAGGGATTCCTCCACGCTGAGGTAGGCGTCGTGAAGCTGGACATACTTGCCCACCAGGGCGATGGTGACCTCGCGGCTGGCGTTCTTGATGTCGCTGACCATGGCGGCCCAGTGGGTCATGTCCGCCGCCGGACGGTCAAGCCCCAGCTTGCGGCACACGATCTCGTCCAGGCCCTCCTTCTGCAGCAGCAGCGGCACCTCGTACAGGGTGTCGGCGGTGGTGTTCTGGATGACGCAGTCCTCGGAAATGTTGCAGAACAGGGCGATCTTCTTCCGCATGTCCTCCGGGATGGGCACGTCGCTGCGGCACACCAGCACGTCCGGCTGGATGCCCAGGCTCAGCAGCTCCTTGACGGAGTGCTGGGTGGGCTTGCTCTTCAGCTCACCGCTGCCGGGGATCTGGACGATCAGGGGCACATGGATGTACACCACGTTTTCCCGGCCCTTTTCCACCGCCACCTGACGGATGGCCTCCAGGAAGGGCTGGCTCTCGATATCGCCCACCGTGCCGCCGATCTCGCAGATCAGCACGTCCACGTCCTCCTGCTCCATGGCGTAGACGTGGCTTTTGATCTCGTCGGTGACGTGGGGGATGATCTGCACCGTGCCGCCCAGGAACGCGCCCTGGCGCTCACGGTTGAGGAGATCCCAGTACACCCGGCCGGAGGACACGGAGCAACGGCCCGTCAGACTCTCGTCCACGAATCGCTCATAGTGGCCCAGATCCAGGTCGGTCTCGGCGCCGTCGTCGGTGACGAACACCTCGCCGTGCTGATAGGGGCTCATGGTGCCGGGATCCACATTCAGATAGGGGTCAAATTTCTGGTTCCGCACCCGCAGGCCGCGCTGCTTCAAAAGGCGGCCCAGCGACGCCGCGCAGATGCCCTTGCCCAAACCGGACACCACGCCGCCGGTCACAAATACATACTTCATACGCCGTTCCCTGTTCCCTTCCGCGCCGGGCTCTTCCCCTGCGGAAGTCCCGGCGCTCACAAAAATATGCTACATTGTAGTCGTATGATTTTCTCCCGTCAAGACGTAAATATCCCAAAATATGCGGTGAAAAAGTACCGGTTTTCCCGCCATCCGCCGAAATTGAAAAAGTGGTGAAAAACCACTTGCATCCGCCGCGGCATGGTGCTAAACTATAAAATACGCCACTCTATTTTGCAGGGTGGCTTTACAGAAAAAATCACCGGCTGCGTACCCTGGTACGCAGCCGGTGTTCGTTATGTATGCGGGAAATTATTTCTTGTTATATGCCTCGATACCCAGGCGCAGCAGATCCATGGCACGCTCCAGCGCCTCCTGCTTCAGCACATAGGCGATGCGGATCTCGTTCTTGCCCTTGCCGGGGGTGGCATAGAAGGGCTCGCCGGGGGCGAACATGACGGTATCGCCGTGATCGTCGAACTCCTCCAGCAGGAACATCTGGAACTTGTCGGCGTCATCCACCGGCAGGGCGGCCATCACATAGAAGGCGCCGCGGGGACACTCGCACACCACGCCGGGGATCTCCTTCAGCTTGCGCATGACGGTGTCGCGGCGCAGCTTGTACTCATCGCGGACGGCGGCGAAGTACTCGGGGCCGACGCTGTACAGGGCGGCGGAGGCGATCTGATCCAGGGTGGGGACGGACAGACGGCACTGGGCGTACTTCATGGCCTGGGCCATCAGCTCCTTGTTGCGGGAGATCATGCAGCCGATGCGGGCGCCGCAGGCGGAGAACCGCTTGGACACGGTGTCGATGACGATGACGTTGTCGGCGGCGTCATCAAACTGGCCCATGGACTGCAGGGGCTCACCGGCATAGACGAATTCGCGGTAAGCCTCGTCGCCGATGATGAACAGGTCGTGCTCCTTGGCGATGTCCACCATCATGCGCATCTCCTCCGGCGTCAGCACGGCGCCGGTGGGGTTGCCGGGGTTGGTGACCATGATGGCGCGGGTGTGCTCGTTGATCTCCGCCTCCACCTTGGCCCGGTCGGCATAGTGATAGCCGTCATGAGGGGAGGTGGGGATGGGATGGATGGTGGCGCCGCAGGTATAGGCCATGGTGTAGTAGTTGGGATAGAAGGGCTCGGGGATCAGGATCTCGTCGCCGTCATCCAGGATGCAGTTCATGGTGATCTGCAGCGCCTCGCTGCCGCCGTTGGTGATCAGGATGTCACCCTTTTCAAAGTGCATGCCCAGGTCGTCATAGTATTTCTGGATGGCGTCGATCAGAACGGGGATACCGGGGGACGGCGCGTATTCCAATACCGGAAGGTCAAAGTGGCGCACAGCCTCGAAGTAAGCCTTGGGGGTCTCGATGTCCGGCTGGCCGATGTTCAGATGATAGATCTTCTTGCCTTTTGCTTCTGCCGCCACGGCATAAGGATGAAACTTACGCATGGGGGACAGGCCGCATTTCAGAACCTTGCTGGAAAACTTCATAGTATTGCCTCCTATATGATTTGACGGCAGGGCACAACGTGGCCTGCGCTTCATATCACCATACTAGCCTATTTTCCGCCAATCGTCAAGAAAAAATGAAAAAGAACGGCCATTATGAAATGGCCGTTCTTTTGGTAGTAAAACTGTCAGCGCTGCTCGATAGCAATATCAAAAAGCCTCGTAAAGCCTCGCAGAGTTCGCGGCGCGAACGCCGCGAATTATTTAAATCATTTTTCTGACGACATGTGCGTCAGAAAAACACTTCTCAGGCTGCAAGTGCCAAAGGCGCGCAGTAGCCTGCAATCCCCTTTGGCAATGAAATCGAAGATTTCATGCCAGTATTTTTAGTTCATCTGCCGTCTGCGGCTCAGGTTCACGGTGCCGTCGGTCATGGAATTCAGGGAATCCAGGCTCTTGCCGGTACCCTCGGCCACGCAGGAGATGGCGTCCTCGGCCACCATGGTGTGGATGCCGGTGCGGGCGGTGATCAGCTTATCGAAGCCGTCCACCAAGCTGCCGCCGCCGGTCATGACGATGCCGTTGTCGGAGATATCGGCCACCAGCTCGGGCGGAGTACGCTCCAGCACGCCGTGAACGGCCTCCAGGATCCGCTCCACCGGCTCCTCGAAGGCTTCCAGCATCTCGGTAGAGGTAACGGTCAGCGTCTTGGGCAGGCCCGTCAGCAGACAGCGGCCCTTCACGTCGATGGAGGTCTCCTCCTCCTTGGGGAACACGCAGCCGATGCGCATCTTCATCATCTCGGCGGTACGCTCGCCCACCAGCACGTTGTGCTTGCGGCGCATATACTTGACGATAGCCTCGTTGAACTGGTCGCCTGCCACCTTGATGGAGGCGCTCTCCACCACGCCGCTCAGGGAGATGACGGCGATATCGCTGGTGCCGCCGCCGATGTCCACCACCATGTGGCCGTCGGGCTTGGCGATGTCGATGCCCGCGCCGATGGCGGCCGCCACCGGTTCCTCGATCAGATACACGCGGCGTGCGCCCGCCTGGATGCCGGCGTCCACCACGGCACGCTCCTCTACCTCGGTGATGCCGGAGGGCACGCAGATAATGACCCGCGGCTTGAACATCTGGAAGCCGCCGGTGACCTTGTGAATGAACTCCTTCAGCATCCGCTCCGTCATGTCATAGTCGGAGATGACGCCCTCACGCAGGGGACGAATGGCCACGATGTTGCCGGGGGTACGGCCCAGCATGGCCTGGGCCTCGGCGCCCACCTTCAGCAGGCGGCCGGTATTCTTGTCGATGGCCACCACCGACGGCTCGTTCAGCACGACGCCCTTGCCCTTGATATATACCAGAACGGAAGCGGTACCCAGATCGATACCGATATCTTTTGCCAAAGAACACATAAGCTGCACCTCATCATTTCTTCATTTGTGTTATCATGTGCGGCCATAAGCCGAATTTTTCCCAATTAAGTATTATACTGACAGCCTTTGCGTTTTGCAAGAGCAAGTTGTAAATGTTCACAGATTTGTTAAAAGAGAAACGAGAGTATCGGCGTTTGCACAGGTGATGGACACCGTTGGCCCATTCGTATGACCGCTGCGCTCTCGAAAAACCATTCGTAGGGCGGGGTGACCTCATCCCGCCGCGTTGGCGCACAGGGCTTATTGTGCGGTGGCATGTGGTCATGCCGTCCTACGGAGTTCTACCCTATTTTTCGTAGGGGGCGGCGTCCCCGACGCCCCGCCGTATCACCGTTGTACACCGTAAAACCGATCCGTAGGGGCGACCCTTGCGGTCGCCCGATGCGCCATTACACACCGTTTTTTTACGGGCGACCGCGAGGGTCGCCCCTACAGGCTGTTGACAAAAGTACCCCGCGCCGGGGCGCGAAATACCCTTTCTCTACTATACCCCAAAAACTACCGTTTTACTCCCGCACCATGGCCAGCGTCAGGCACATCACCTCCGCCGCGCCTGCCGCCTTCAGAACACGGGCGCACTCGCCCAGGGTGGCGCCGGTGGTGCAGATGTCGTCCACCAGCAGCAGACGCTTTCCCGCGAACTGCTCCGGCGACACCGCCTCATACACGCCCAGCACGTTGGCCCGGCGCTCCGCCCCGTCGTGGATGCCGGACTGGGGCGGATTGTCCACCACCTTCCGCAGCGTCTCGATGGGGGCCACATGCCAGTCCACGCACATGCTGGCGGTGAGGTACCGGGCCTGGTCGAAGCCCCGCTTCTTCAGCCGCTTCTTGCTGACCGGCACCCATGTGATAGCGTCGAACTCGCCGCTGTACTGCTCCGCAGCCGTCTCGGCCATCATGCGGCCGAAGCAGTCCAGCCCGCTGAGCTTTCCGTGGAATTTGTAGTCCAGGATGGCCTTGCGCACGCTGTCCTCGTAATAGAGCGGCGCGGCGCACCGGCCAAAACCCGCACCCTGCCGCACCCGGCCGCACCGGGGCAGCGTGTCGCCGCAGGGCTGGCACAGCAGGGACTTCCTGTCCACACCTCTGCCGCAGAAGGGGCATTTCCGGGGAAAGAATACCCCCAGCAGATCATTGGTGATCTTATTCAGCTCGTCATTGAAGCCCATGGCTCATTGCCTCCTCCCGCAGTCTCCGCCGCAGGCCGCTGTAACGGCGCTGCTGCTTGTCGTTGGCCGCCATCTGGCCGGGGGCCACATCGTCGCCCACCAGCACCAGCAGCTCACGGGCGCGGGTGATGGCGGTGTACAATACGCCCCGCACCATCAGCGCCGGGGCCACCGCCGCCGACACCAGCACCACGCAGCGGTATTCGCTGCCCTGGGCCTTATGTACTGTCATGGCGTAGGCCATGTCCAGCTGGTTCAGCAGGTCGGCGGTGTATACGCAGGTGCGGTCGTCAAATTGAATGGTGATCAACTCGCCGGAGGGGTCGATCTCCCGGATCACCCCCACGTCGCCGTTGAAGATCCCGGCCCCCATGGAGCCGTCGTCCTTCTCCCATACCACGTCGTAGTTGTTGCGGGTCTGCATGACCCGGTCACCCTCCCGGAACACCATGTCGCCCCAGGGCTTCTGGTGCTTTCCGGCGGCGGGCGGGTTCAGCGCCGCCTGCAGGGCCCGGTTCAGGTTCACCGTGCCGCACACGCCCTTCCGGGTGGGGGACAGCACCTGGATCTGATCCGCCGGGATGCCCATGTTGTCCGGCAGCCGCTGCTGGCACAGCTCCACCACCGTCTGTACCAGCCGGTCGGGGGCGCGGCGGCACAGGAAGAAAAAGTCGTTCTGGGTGTTTTTCAGCTCCGGCGGACGGCCTGTGTTCACCGCGTGGGCGTTGCGGATAATGGCGCTCTTCTCCGCCTGGCGGAAGATCTCCGTCAGGGACACGGCGGGTACCACGCCGCTGCGCAGCAGATCACCCAGCACGTTGCCCGCGCCCACGGAGGGGAGCTGATCCGGGTCGCCCACCATCACCAGGCGGCAGCCGGGCCGCATGGAGCGCAGCAGCGACGCCATCAGCTCCAGATCCACCATGCTCATCTCGTCCACAATGACGGCGTCGGCCTCCAGCGGCTCCTTCTCGTTCTTGCGGAAGGTCACCTCGCCGGTCAGCTCGTTCCAGCTCATGCCCAGGCAGCGGTGGATGGTCTGTGCCTCCTTGCCGCAGAGCTGGCTCATCCGCTGGGCGGCGCGGCCCGTGGGCGCCAGCAGCACGGTATCCAGGCCCATCCGCTCGAACAGCGTCACGATGCCCCGCACGGAGGTGGTCTTGCCGGTGCCGGGGCCGCCGGTCAGCAGCAGCACACCCCGCTCCGCCGCCAGCGCCACGGCGCGGCGCTGCTCCGGGGCATAGGCGATGCCCTGCCGCTTTTCGATGTCGTCGATGATCCGGTCCACGTTCCGGCCGCAGTCCCAGTCGTCGCCGCAGGCGGCGGCCAGCCGTTTGGCCACATAGACCTCCGCCTCGTACATCCGCCGCAGATAGCAGCCCTCCACGTTGGCGATGGGCCTGCACACCACGGCGAAGCGCTCACACAGATCGTCCAGCGCCTTTTCCGCCGTCTCCTCCGTGACGCCGATCAGCTCCATGGTGGCGGCGATCAGCTTGGGCCGGGGCAGGAACACATGGCCGTTGGACAGGTTGTGGTTCAGCTCGTACAGCACCGCCGCCTCGGCCCGGCAGGGGGCGTCCCCGTCAAAGCCCATGGACAGGGCGATCTCGTCGGCGGCGGCGAAGTCCACGCCGCACCGCTCGTCGGTGAGGAGATAGGGGTTGTCCTTCAATTTTTCCAGCGTCTCGTCGCCATAGGCGCGCAGAAGGCTCATGGCCAGCGTCACCGGCAGGTCATAGCGGCTGAGGAATTCCATCACCCGCCGCAGGCCCGTCAGGCTGCGGAAGGCGGCGGAGATCTCCATGGCCTTCTTGGATGTGATGCCCTTCAGGGTGGACAGCTTCTCCGGCTCCTCCTCGATGATGCGCAGGGTGTCGGCGCCGAAGCGATCCACCAGCCGGGCGGCGGTGGCGGGCCCCACGCCCTTCAGCACGCCGGAGGAGAGGTAGCACACGATGCCGTCCTCATCCTGGGGCATGCGGCGCTCCACCAGCTCGGCGGTCATCTGCACGCCGTAGGTGGGGTGGTTGACCCACACGCCGGTGACGGTCATGCTCTCGCCGGCGGCGGCAAAGGGGATGCAGCCCACCACCGTTACCACCTCGCCCTGGTCGGTCAGCAGGCTCAGCACCGTATAGCCGTTTTCCTCGTTCTGGAACACCACGTTTTCCACAGTGCCCTCAATGGTACTGCGTTCCCCCATGGGTCTCCCCCCGTTTCTTCAGTGTAATGTTGGGATCGCGGGATGCGGCGTATGCCGCCCGCTCCGTCCCCAGGTCAGAAAGTCCCTCGTCCAGCAGGACGACGGTCAGGCCCTCCAGCCGCCGCAAAAGCGGCTCAAGGCCCTCCGCGTCGCCGGATAAGGGCACCAGAATGGGTACATTAACGGCCCTTTGGGGGTACATAAACCAGTCGAAAAGCACCCATAAAACCGCCGCGATGCCGATGGCCTCCAGAAACGCGGCCACACCCTCCCAGAAAAGCGCCATGCCGTCCCCTCCCCACGCTATCCTATGCAGGGAAGGGGACAGATGTGTGCTTTACCGTTCCAGCATCTTTTTCAGATATTGTCCCGTGTAGGACGCCGGTACCGCCGCCACCTGCTCCGGCGTGCCGGTGGCCACCACCGTGCCGCCGCCGACGCCGCCCTCCGGGCCCAGGTCGATGAGATAGTCGGCGCATTTGATCACGTCCAGGTTGTGCTCGATCACCAGCACGGTGTTGCCCGCCTCCACCAGCCGCTGCAGGACCGCCAGCAGCTTCTTCACGTCGTCGGCGTGCAAGCCCGTGGTAGGCTCGTCCAGAATATAGATGGTGCGGCCGGTGGAGCGCTTGGAAAGCTCCGTGGCCAGCTTGACGCGCTGGGCCTCGCCGCCGGACAGTGTGGTGGAGGACTGGCCCAGCTTCACATAGCCCAGGCCCACGTCCTGCAGGGTCTGCAGCCGAGCGGCGATCTTGGGCAGGGCGGAGAAGAAGGGCAGCGCCTCGTCCACCGTCATCTCCAGCACCTCGGCAATGGACTTGCCCTTATAGCGCACCTCCAGGGTCTCCCGGTTATAGCGCTTGCCGTGGCACACCTCGCAGGGGACGTACACATCCGCCAGGAAGTGCATCTCGATTTTCAGCACGCCGTCGCCGCAGCAGGCCTCGCACCGGCCGCCCTTGGTGTTGAAGGAGAACCGGCCGGGGCCGTAGCCCCTTGCCTTTGCGTCAGGCAGGGAGGCGAACAGGTCGCGGATGTCGTTGAAAAGATTGGTATAGGTGGCGGGATTGGAGCGGGGCGTCCGTCCGATGGGACTCTGGTCGATGTTGATGACCTTGTCCAGATGCTCCTCGCCCTCGATGGCGTCGTGCCGGCCGGGGTGGGCCTTCATGCGGTTCAGGTCAGCCCCCAGCCGCTTGAAGATGATCTCGTTGACCAGTGAGCTCTTGCCGCTGCCGGATACGCCGGTGACGACCGCCATCACGCCCAGCGGAATCTTCACGTCTATGTTTTTCAGGTTGTTGGCGCGCGCGCCAACAACCTGAAAAACATAGACGTGAAGATTCCGCTGGGCGTGATGGCGGTCGTCACCGGCGTATCCGGCAGCGGCAAGAGCTCACTGGTCAACGAGATCATCTTCAAGCGGCTGGGGGCTGACCTGAACCGCATGAAGGCCCACCCCGGCCGGCACGACGCCATCGAGGGCGAGGAGCATCTGGACAAGGTCATCAACATCGACCAGAGTCCCATCGGACGGACGCCCCGCTCCAATCCCGCCACCTATACCAATCTTTTCAACGACATCCGCGACCTGTTCGCCTCCCTGCCTGACGCAAAGGCAAGGGGCTACGGCCCCGGCCGGTTCTCCTTCAACACCAAGGGCGGCCGGTGCGAGGCCTGCTGCGGCGACGGCGTGCTGAAAATCGAGATGCACTTCCTGGCGGATGTGTACGTCCCCTGCGAGGTGTGCCACGGCAAGCGCTATAACCGGGAGACCCTGGAGGTGCGCTATAAGGGCAAGTCCATTGCCGAGGTGCTGGAGATGACGGTGGACGAGGCGCTGCCCTTCTTCTCCGCCCTGCCCAAGATCGCCGCTCGGCTGCAGACCCTGCAGGACGTGGGCCTGGGCTATGTGAAGCTGGGCCAGTCCTCCACCACACTGTCCGGCGGCGAGGCCCAGCGCGTCAAGCTGGCCACGGAGCTTTCCAAGCGCTCCACCGGCCGCACCATCTATATTCTGGACGAGCCTACCACGGGCTTGCACGCCGACGACGTGAAGAAGCTGCTGGCGGTCCTGCAGCGGCTGGTGGAGGCGGGCAACACCGTGCTGGTGATCGAGCACAACCTGGACGTGATCAAATGCGCCGACTATCTCATCGACCTGGGCCCGGAGGGCGGCGTCGGCGGCGGCACGGTGGTGGCCACCGGCACGCCGGAGCAGGTGGCGGCGGTACCGGCGTCCTACACGGGACAATATCTGAAAAAGATGCTGGAACGGTAAAGCACACATCTGTCCCCTTCCCTGCATAGGATAGCGTGGGGAGGGGACGGCATGGCGCTTTTCTGGGAGGGTGTGGCCGCGTTTCTGGAGGCCATCGGCATCGCGGCGGTTTTATGGGTGCTTTTCGACTGGTTTATGTACCCCCAAAGGGCCGTTAATGTACCCATTCTGGTGCCCTTATCCGGCGACGCGGAGGGCCTTGAGCCGCTTTTGCGGCGGCTGGAGGGCCTGACCGTCGTCCTGCTGGACGAGGGACTTTCTGACCTGGGGACGGAGCGGGCGGCATACGCCGCATCCCGCGATCCCAACATTACACTGAAGAAACGGGGGGAGACCCATGGGGGAACGCAGTACCATTGAGGGCACTGTGGAAAACGTGGTGTTCCAGAACGAGGAAAACGGCTATACGGTGCTGAGCCTGCTGACCGACCAGGGCGAGGTGGTAACGGTGGTGGGCTGCATCCCCTTTGCCGCCGCCGGCGAGAGCATGACCGTCACCGGCGTGTGGGTCAACCACCCCACCTACGGCGTGCAGATGACCGCCGAGCTGGTGGAGCGCCGCATGCCCCAGGATGAGGACGGCATCGTGTGCTACCTCTCCTCCGGCGTGCTGAAGGGCGTGGGGCCCGCCACCGCCGCCCGGCTGGTGGATCGCTTCGGCGCCGACACCCTGCGCATCATCGAGGAGGAGCCGGAGAAGCTGTCCACCCTGAAGGGCATCACATCCAAGAAGGCCATGGAGATCTCCGCCGCCTTCCGCAGCCTGACGGGCCTGCGGCGGGTGATGGAATTCCTCAGCCGCTATGACCTGCCGGTGACGCTGGCCATGAGCCTTCTGCGCGCCTATGGCGACGAGACGCTGGAAAAATTGAAGGACAACCCCTATCTCCTCACCGACGAGCGGTGCGGCGTGGACTTCGCCGCCGCCGACGAGATCGCCCTGTCCATGGGCTTTGACGGGGACGCCCCCTGCCGGGCCGAGGCGGCGGTGCTGTACGAGCTGAACCACAACCTGTCCAACGGCCATGTGTTCCTGCCCCGGCCCAAGCTGATCGCCGCCACCATGGAGCTGATCGGCGTCACGGAGGAGACGGCGGAAAAGGCGCTGGACGATCTGTGTGAGCGCTTCGCCGTGGTGTGCAGGCCCATCGCCAACGTGGAGGGCTGCTATCTGCGGCGGATGTACGAGGCGGAGGTCTATGTGGCCAAACGGCTGGCCGCCGCCTGCGGCGACGACTGGGACTGCGGCCGGAACGTGGACCGGATCATCGACGACATCGAAAAGCGGCAGGGCATCGCCTATGCCCCGGAGCAGCGCCGCGCCGTGGCGCTGGCGGCGGAGCGGGGTGTGCTGCTGCTGACCGGCGGCCCCGGCACCGGCAAGACCACCTCCGTGCGGGGCATCGTGACGCTGTTCGAGCGGATGGGCCTGGATACCGTGCTGCTGGCGCCCACGGGCCGCGCCGCCCAGCGGATGAGCCAGCTCTGCGGCAAGGAGGCACAGACCATCCACCGCTGCCTGGGCATGAGCTGGAACGAGCTGACCGGCGAGGTGACCTTCCGCAAGAACGAGAAGGAGCCGCTGGAGGCCGACGCCGTCATTGTGGACGAGATGAGCATGGTGGATCTGGAGCTGATGGCGTCGCTGCTGCGCTCCATGCGGCCCGGCTGCCGCCTGGTGATGGTGGGCGACCCGGATCAGCTCCCCTCCGTGGGCGCGGGCAACGTGCTGGGTGATCTGCTGCGCAGCGGCGTGGTACCCGCCGTGTCCCTGACGGAGATCTTCCGCCAGGCGGAGAAGAGCGCCATTATCCGCAACGCCCACGCGGTGAACACAGGCCGTCCGCCGGAGCTGAAAAACACCCAGAACGACTTTTTCTTCCTGTGCCGCCGCGCCCCCGACCGGCTGGTACAGACGGTGGTGGAGCTGTGCCAGCAGCGGCTGCCGGACAACATGGGCATCCCGGCGGATCAGATCCAGGTGCTGTCCCCCACCCGGAAGGGCGTGTGCGGCACGGTGAACCTGAACCGGGCCCTGCAGGCGGCGCTGAACCCGCCCGCCGCCGGAAAGCACCAGAAGCCCTGGGGCGACATGGTGTTCCGGGAGGGTGACCGGGTCATGCAGACCCGCAACAACTACGACGTGGTATGGGAGAAGGACGACGGCTCCATGGGGGCCGGGATCTTCAACGGCGACGTGGGGGTGATCCGGGAGATCGACCCCTCCGGCGAGTTGATCACCATTCAATTTGACGACCGCACCTGCGTATACACCGCCGACCTGCTGAACCAGCTGGACATGGCCTACGCCATGACAGTACATAAGGCCCAGGGCAGCGAATACCGCTGCGTGGTGCTGGTGTCGGCGGCGGTGGCCCCGGCGCTGATGGTGCGGGGCGTATTGTACACCGCCATCACCCGCGCCCGTGAGCTGCTGGTGCTGGTGGGCGACGATGTGGCCCCCGGCCAGATGGCGGCCAACGACAAGCAGCAGCGCCGTTACAGCGGCCTGCGGCGGAGACTGCGGGAGGAGGCAATGAGCCATGGGCTTCAATGACGAGCTGAATAAGATCACCAATGATCTGCTGGGGGTATTCTTTCCCCGGAAATGCCCCTTCTGCGGCAGAGGTGTGGACAGGAAGTCCCTGCTGTGCCAGCCCTGCGGCGACACGCTGCCCCGGTGCGGCCGGGTGCGGCAGGGTGCGGGTTTTGGCCGGTGCGCCGCGCCGCTCTATTACGAGGACAGCGTGCGCAAGGCCATCCTGGACTACAAATTCCACGGAAAGCTCAGCGGGCTGGACTGCTTCGGCCGCATGATGGCCGAGACGGCTGCGGAGCAGTACAGCGGCGAGTTCGACGCTATCACATGGGTGCCGGTCAGCAAGAAGCGGCTGAAGAAGCGGGGCTTCGACCAGGCCCGGTACCTCACCGCCAGCATGTGCGTGGACTGGCATGTGGCCCCCATCGAGACGCTGCGGAAGGTGGTGGACAATCCGCCCCAGTCCGGCATCCACGACGGGGCGGAGCGCCGGGCCAACGTGCTGGGCGTGTATGAGGCGGTGTCGCCGGAGCAGTTCGCGGGAAAGCGTCTGCTGCTGGTGGACGACATCTGCACCACCGGCGCCACCCTGGGCGAGTGCGCCCGTGTTCTGAAGGCGGCAGGCGCGGCGGAGGTGATGTGCCTGACGCTGGCCATGGTGCGGGAGTAAAACGGTAGTTTTTGGGGTATAGTAGAGAAAGGGTATTTCGCGCCCCGGCGCGGGGTACTTTTGTCAACAGCCTGTAGGGGCGACCCTCGCGGTCGCCCGTAAAAAAACGGTGTGTAATGGCGCATCGGGCGACCGCAAGGGTCGCCCCTACGGATCGGTTTTACGGTGTACAACGGTGATACGGCGGGGCGTCGGGGACGCCGCCCCCTACGAAAAATAGGGTAGAACTCCGTAGGACGGCATGACCACATGCCACCGCACAATAAGCCCTGTGCGCCAACGCGGCGGGATGAGGTCACCCCGCCCTACGAATGGTTTTTCGAGAGCGCAGCGGTCATACGAATGGGCCAACGGTGTCCATCACCTGTGCAAACGCCGATACTCTCGTTTCTCTTTTAACAAATCTGTGAACATTTACAACTTGCTCTTGCAAAACGCAAAGGCTGTCAGTATAATACTTAATTGGGAAAAATTCGGCTTATGGCCGCACATGATAACACAAATGAAGAAATGATGAGGTGCAGCTTATGTGTTCTTTGGCAAAAGATATCGGTATCGATCTGGGTACCGCTTCCGTTCTGGTATATATCAAGGGCAAGGGCGTCGTGCTGAACGAGCCGTCGGTGGTGGCCATCGACAAGAATACCGGCCGCCTGCTGAAGGTGGGCGCCGAGGCCCAGGCCATGCTGGGCCGTACCCCCGGCAACATCGTGGCCATTCGTCCCCTGCGTGAGGGCGTCATCTCCGACTATGACATGACGGAGCGGATGCTGAAGGAGTTCATTCACAAGGTCACCGGCGGCTTCCAGATGTTCAAGCCGCGGGTCATTATCTGCGTGCCCTCCGGCATCACCGAGGTAGAGGAGCGTGCCGTGGTGGACGCCGGCATCCAGGCGGGCGCACGCCGCGTGTATCTGATCGAGGAACCGGTGGCGGCCGCCATCGGCGCGGGCATCGACATCGCCAAGCCCGACGGCCACATGGTGGTGGACATCGGCGGCGGCACCAGCGATATCGCCGTCATCTCCCTGAGCGGCGTGGTGGAGAGCGCCTCCATCAAGGTGGCAGGCGACCAGTTCAACGAGGCTATCGTCAAGTATATGCGCCGCAAGCACAACGTGCTGGTGGGCGAGCGTACCGCCGAGATGATGAAGATGCGCATCGGCTGCGTGTTCCCCAAGGAGGAGGAGACCTCCATCGACGTGAAGGGCCGCTGTCTGCTGACGGGCCTGCCCAAGACGCTGACCGTTACCTCTACCGAGATGCTGGAAGCCTTCGAGGAGCCGGTGGAGCGGATCCTGGAGGCCGTTCACGGCGTGCTGGAGCGTACTCCGCCCGAGCTGGTGGCCGATATCTCCGACAACGGCATCGTCATGACCGGCGGCGGCAGCTTGGTGGACGGCTTCGATAAGCTGATCACCGCCCGCACCGGCATCCACACCATGGTGGCCGAGGACGCCATCTCCTGCGTGGCCGAGGGTACCGGCAAGAGCCTGGATTCCCTGAATTCCATGACCGACGGCACCGTGAACCTGAGCCGCAGACGGCAGATGAACTAAAAATACTGGCATGAAATCTTCGATTTCATTGCCAAAGGGGATTGCAGGCTACTGCGCGCCTTTGGCACTTGCAGCCTGAGAAGTGTTTTTCTGACGCACATGTCGTCAGAAAAATGATTTAAATAATTCGCGGCGTTCGCGCCGCGAACTCTGCGAGGCTTTACGAGGCTTTTTGATATTGCTATCGAGCAGCGCTGACAGTTTTACTACCAAAAGAACGGCCATTTCATAATGGCCGTTCTTTTTCATTTTTTCTTGACGATTGGCGGAAAATAGGCTAGTATGGTGATATGAAGCGCAGGCCACGTTGTGCCCTGCCGTCAAATCATATAGGAGGCAATACTATGAAGTTTTCCAGCAAGGTTCTGAAATGCGGCCTGTCCCCCATGCGTAAGTTTCATCCTTATGCCGTGGCGGCAGAAGCAAAAGGCAAGAAGATCTATCATCTGAACATCGGCCAGCCGGACATCGAGACCCCCAAGGCTTACTTCGAGGCTGTGCGCCACTTTGACCTTCCGGTATTGGAATACGCGCCGTCCCCCGGTATCCCCGTTCTGATCGACGCCATCCAGAAATACTATGACGACCTGGGCATGCACTTTGAAAAGGGTGACATCCTGATCACCAACGGCGGCAGCGAGGCGCTGCAGATCACCATGAACTGCATCCTGGATGACGGCGACGAGATCCTGATCCCCGAGCCCTTCTATCCCAACTACTACACCATGGCCTATACCTGCGGCGCCACCATCCATCCCATCCCCACCTCCCCTCATGACGGCTATCACTATGCCGACCGGGCCAAGGTGGAGGCGGAGATCAACGAGCACACCCGCGCCATCATGGTCACCAACCCCGGCAACCCCACCGGCGCCGTGCTGACGCCGGAGGAGATGCGCATGATGGTGGACATCGCCAAGGAGCACGACCTGTTCATCATCGGCGACGAGGCTTACCGCGAATTCGTCTATGCCGGTGAGCCCCTGCAGTCCATGGGCCAGTTTGATGACGCCGCCGACAACGTCATCGTCATCGACACCGTGTCCAAGCGGTTCTCCGCCTGCGGCGCCCGCATCGGCTGCATGATCTCCCGCAACAAGGAGCTGATGGCCCAGGCCATGAAGTACGCCCAGTGCCGTCTGTCCGTCCCCACCCTGGATCAGATCGCCTCCGCCGCCCTGTACAGCGTCGGCCCCGAGTACTTCGCCGCCGTCCGCGATGAGTACAAGCTGCGCCGCGACACCGTCATGCGCAAGCTGAAGGAGATCCCCGGCGTGGTGTGCGAGTGTCCCCGCGGCGCCTTCTATGTGATGGCCGCCCTGCCGGTGGATGACGCCGACAAGTTCCAGATGTTCCTGCTGGAGGAGTTCGACGATCACGGCGATACCGTCATGTTCGCCCCCGGCGAGCCCTTCTATGCCACCCCCGGCAAGGGCAAGAACGAGATCCGCATCGCCTATGTGCTGAAGCAGGAGGCGCTGGAGCGTGCCATGGATCTGCTGCGCCTGGGTATCGAGGCATATAACAAGAAATAATTTCCCGCATACATAACGAACACCGGCTGCGTACCAGGGTACGCAGCCGGTGATTTTTTCTGTAAAGCCACCCTGCAAAATAGAGTGGCGTATTTTATAGTTTAGCACCATGCCGCGGCGGATGCAAGTGGTTTTTCACCACTTTTTCAATTTCGGCGGATGGCGGGAAAACCGGTACTTTTTCACCGCATATTTTGGGATATTTACGTCTTGACGGGAGAAAATCATACGACTACAATGTAGCATATTTTTGTGAGCGCCGGGACTTCCGCAGGGGAAGAGCCCGGCGCGGAAGGGAACAGGGAACGGCGTATGAAGTATGTATTTGTGACCGGCGGCGTGGTGTCCGGTTTGGGCAAGGGCATCTGCGCGGCGTCGCTGGGCCGCCTTTTGAAGCAGCGCGGCCTGCGGGTGCGGAACCAGAAATTTGACCCCTATCTGAATGTGGATCCCGGCACCATGAGCCCCTATCAGCACGGCGAGGTGTTCGTCACCGACGACGGCGCCGAGACCGACCTGGATCTGGGCCACTATGAGCGATTCGTGGACGAGAGTCTGACGGGCCGTTGCTCCGTGTCCTCCGGCCGGGTGTACTGGGATCTCCTCAACCGTGAGCGCCAGGGCGCGTTCCTGGGCGGCACGGTGCAGATCATCCCCCACGTCACCGACGAGATCAAAAGCCACGTCTACGCCATGGAGCAGGAGGACGTGGACGTGCTGATCTGCGAGATCGGCGGCACGGTGGGCGATATCGAGAGCCAGCCCTTCCTGGAGGCCATCCGTCAGGTGGCGGTGGAAAAGGGCCGGGAAAACGTGGTGTACATCCATGTGCCCCTGATCGTCCAGATCCCCGGCAGCGGTGAGCTGAAGAGCAAGCCCACCCAGCACTCCGTCAAGGAGCTGCTGAGCCTGGGCATCCAGCCGGACGTGCTGGTGTGCCGCAGCGACGTGCCCATCCCGGAGGACATGCGGAAGAAGATCGCCCTGTTCTGCAACATTTCCGAGGACTGCGTCATCCAGAACACCACCGCCGACACCCTGTACGAGGTGCCGCTGCTGCTGCAGAAGGAGGGCCTGGACGAGATCGTGTGCCGCAAGCTGGGGCTTGACCGTCCGGCGGCGGACATGACCCACTGGGCCGCCATGGTCAGCGACATCAAGAACGCCAGCCGCGAGGTCACCATCGCCCTGGTGGGCAAGTATGTCCAGCTTCACGACGCCTACCTCAGCGTGGAGGAATCCCTGTTCCACGCCGGTACTGCCTGCGGCGCGGTGGTGCATATTCGGTGGATGGATTCCGAGACCGTGACGACGGAGAACGCGGCGGAGGTGCTCTCTGGATGCAGCGGCATCCTGGTGCCCGGCGGCTTCGGCGACCGGGGCATCGAGGGCATGATCGCCGCGGCCCAATACGCCCGCGAGAACGACATTCCCTATCTGGGCATCTGCCTGGGTATGCAGATCGCCGTCATCGAGTTTGCCCGCCATGTGCTGGGCTGGGCCGACGCCCACTCCACCGAGATGGCGCCCCAGACGGCCCATCCCGTCATCGACCTGATGCCGGATCAGGTGGGCGTCAGCAGCAAGGGCGGCACCATGCGGCTGGGGCAGTATCCCTGCGTCCTGGCGGCGGACAGCCGGGCCCGCGCCCTGTACGGTCAGAGCGAGATCAGCGAACGGCACCGCCACCGCTATGAGTTCAATAACGACTTCCGGGAGCGCATCACCGCCGCCGGACTGGTGCCCACCGGCACATCCCCTGACGGACATTTGGTGGAGATCGTGGAGAACCCCGCCCACCGGTGGTTCGTGGGCGTCCAGTTCCACCCGGAGTTCAAGAGCCGTCCCGACCGACC
>ERZ1034626.1138-NODE-1138-length-18287-cov-7.609971_pt1 | contig 18287 bp, 32 predicted proteins | sample MGYA00520652_ERZ1034626 | MGnify/ENA primary metagenome ERZ1034626 (study PRJEB33766, sample SAMN09781765) | gut metagenome | biome: gut microbiome | host: Homo sapiens | place: Madagascar | study: EMG produced TPA metagenomics assembly of the PRJNA485056 data... | reverse complement strand
CTCCTTTTCTTTTTTAGTTGCCAGAAACGAAAGTATTGAAAAACTCGCAAAAAACTTTTTTCCTGTCTGTGCTCATGTGATAATAATCAATTATAATTTTCTGAAACTGTTCATCGTCTGCGCCTAATTTTGCTACAATCTCAAGAAATTCTTCTGATGGTTCCTTGAATGATTTATCGTCAATCAAGTCGGATTTTAAAATCTTAAAGTAATCAGCTATTGCCTGTACCTTTCCCATCTTCGGCATTATCTTGCCAGTGCACCAAGTATTAAAAGTTGTTTGGGGGAATCCTAACGCTTCAGCAACTTCCTTTTGTTGCTTTCCACTATTGGAAATGTAGTAGTTTAGGTTCTTTGCGAAGATTTTTCTCTGTTCCTCCTCGGTCATGTTAACACCTCCTCTCTACAATTCTTATAGTATCACACAATCCTAAAAAATTCAACAAGAATCCTAAAAAATTAAATTATTATGTTGACAGTACGAAAAAATAGGATTATAATACAGACATAAGATAAAGAAAGGAGGAACCTAAATGGTAGAGACTTACAAAGTTCCGAGGATTTCCATAGCAGCATGCAGAGTTAATGCGAAGCTGAAACAAAGAGAATTTGCTGAGAAAGTGGGCGTTTCTCCGGCAACTGTAACTAATTGGGAGTTAGGTAAAACAGAGCCAGATTTAAGTCAGTTAAGAATCATCAGTGAACTTTCTGGTATTCCTATGGACTTTATTTTTGTGGATAGAGAATCCTAAAATATAGGATTTTGACAATTGAATACAGGGAGGTGACAGCATGGAACGGGACAAAATTTTAAAAGTAGATGAAACCATTGAAAAACTGTGTGACTTTTTGCAGAAAGAAACAGAGTGTGTTGAATCTATTTACGAAAGCCAGGAATTGACCGAAATGACAAAAGCTCTGGCTGAGCTGATGTCTGCCAGAGCAAAGTTTAATTAGTCTTCCTTTTCGCTTTTCTAAATTACTCGGCATGGCAGTGCCTGTATAAACAGTATAGGAGAATCCAGAAGAAAAGACAACATGCAATGGAAGAGCCAAGAGATGATAGGCTATGGAGCTGAAATGTTAAGCACTGAATGTAACTGAGATGGAAATGAATAGCAGAGACTAGAAAAGAAATGATATGGCTTTGTGACGCTTAGCACGGATAAGAAAAGTATCAGATCAACATGAACAGACACGAAAAGATAAGAAATTGAAGAGAGAAGCTCTGAAACGGAGATGAGACGAAAAGCGCAGCACGGTTTGGAAAAGGAAACGCACAGAAAAGCATGGTAAGAAATGAAAGGGCGAGGCAGAGCATGGAAAAGAACTGCTTTGACAAGGAAGTGAGGCGCGTAGAGTGGTAAAGCGACCAGAACAAATTGAAAAGGAGAAAACAGTATCATGAAAGAACTAAAAGTAAGAATCACGTTCACTGAGGAAGTATTAGGTTCTCAGTGTGCGGATAAGGAGATTCACCGGACTTATATTGCATCAAAAGCACCGGATGCACCGTCCCGTGAGGACGAAGTAGCAACACTGGGTGTAGATGCAGTAGAAGAGAAATCAATGACGATTTTCCACAAATACGAAGACGGAAAGCCGTTCGTATATGACTACCAGTTAAAAGGCATGTTTAAAGATTCTTGCGGAATGCTCCGTAAGGTTAAAGGTAGTGAATCATCAAAAATTAAAGCGTACAAAAAGGAGATTGACGGTCTTATTTTTGTGAAAGAACGCAAAATTCCACTGGTTTTTGACGGGGATATGGGAACGTGCCAGAGACCGCTCCGGGCAAATACACCACAGGGAGAAAGAATATCCCTTGCGTGTTCAGAGACCGTTCCGGTTGGCACAACAATGGAATTTACCGTTCAGTGCATGCTAGACAATCATGTAAAACTCATAAAAGAATGGCTTGACTACGGAGAATTGAGAGGGTTTTCACAGTGGCGAAACTCAGGTAAAGGACGCTATGTTTGGGACGAACTTGACAAAAACGGGAACATCATTGGCGGTAATAACGCATATAAAAAGGTGAAAAAAACAGGTACGAAAGGCAGTAAAAAAGCCTAAAAATATTTATTTTTCAATGTATTCAAATTATTGGAAAGGTAAATGCAAAAATGGTGGTTGATTTTTGGCCAAATCGCAAGCCAGTTAGCAAGCCACAACCCTTGAAAAATAAGGGAAAAACGGTAACTGGTCGCAAGCCAAACGACACTCGGATAACAATCAATTGACAAGCCAAAATTAAAGAAATTTTCAAAAAATCGAAAATTTTGACAAGCCAGTTGACAAGCAAATGACAAGCTAAAACTCTTGAAAAATAAGGCAAAACTGCTTGTCAAGTAAAAACAGTTAGCAAGCCACATAACAATCAATTAACAATCAATTCGCAAGCCAGTTAGCAACAATAGAAGAATATAAAGAAGAATAAGAATAAAAAGAATATAGATATATGTCAGACACAATCGGTCTGATGATAAAAGGGACATAAAAAGTGCCCCGCTGGTACCGACATACCAGACAGGGCGTTGTACCGCTAAAGAACACTTAGCGAATACAGGTTGATTATAACACATTCTCCTGTAATTCGCAAATCTGAAGAACAGGAGGAAGCACACATGACAATGGCAACAGAGATCATCCGCAAGTTGAAAAGAAAAGTAATCTTTTGGCGTTGCTTATGGCTTGTCACATTCATTGCAATGCTGATACTTATGATCGGGTAGGAGGTAGAGAGCATGGAAGACAAGCTTAACTACTACAGGATAGCACTTGTGGTAACGCTATACGCATTGGCGGTTATGATAGCCGGATGCGTATAAAAAAAGAGTGCCGATGGATAAAATCCAGTCAAGCACTCAGAAAAACATTCAAGAAAATTATAACACATGAAAGGGGATTTGAACATGGGAGAAGAGAAAAAAGATAGCTTACATGGCGTAACCGATGCAGCGACATATATCACGAGCGACTACGAAAATACAGTATACGGATATGCCTACCTGAAAGCGAAACTGGACACACTGAAAAGATATGTCTGCAAAAACAGCTATGTTGAGCGAGGCATGATTTTAAAACTGATGGGGTGGGATGCAGATGGAGAGCATTAAAGGCTATGGCCATTGGAAGACCATACCGCCGGAGCCGGAAGAAGAAAAACAGGAATACTGCACATGCTGTGGAAGACCTGTATACAGTGGTGACAGCTTACACACATTTGACGGACAGACGCTATGTGAAGAATGCGTGAAAGAGATCACAGGAGGGAAAGAAGATGGCAGAGATATGGATAATCTGCAAACCGGACTTGGAATACCGTATCGGGGCATATGTCTATGAAACAGACATGGACAAGGCTTATGTGCATAAGCTTGCCGACAAGGTAGCAGAAAAAACCAAGTGCAAAACAATCGTGAAAGTACTTTAGGAGGTAAACGAAATGCAGAAATTGGAATTAACCGTAAACCAGACGATGGGAGTTATAACCGGAAACTTTGAGGACATAAAGAAATCTCTTGAAACAGAGATGGCAGTGTATGAGACAAAGCAGTTTGCAGAAGAGGACAAGCAGAAAGCCAAAGGAGATTTGGCAGACCTCAGAAAGCTGAGAAAGGCAGTAAACGACCGTAAGGTTGAAGTGAAGAAAGAGTACATGAAGCCTTATGAAGTGTTCGAGGGCAAGGTGAAAGAGCTGATCGGAGTGATTGATAAACCTATCGCACTGATTGATGGACAGGTGAAAGAGTTCGAAGCAAAACGTGTAGAAGAGAAAAAAGCAGAAATCCAGAAGCTTTACAACGAACTGGTGGAAGAAGAACTGCATGACTACATGCCGTTGGAAAAAATCTACGGTGAGAAGTGGACAAATGCATCCACTACGATGAAATCTATCCGGGAAGAGATAAACTTAAAGTCTATGCAGACCAGACAGGATATTGCAACCATTAAGGCCATGAAGTCCGAAAAAGAGGAACAGGCGTTGAACCTGTACATGGAGAACAACAACCTTGCTCTTGCTATCCAGATGATTAACCGCTACGAACAGGAAAAAGCAGAAATCTTACGGAGAAAAGAGAAAGAGGAACAGGAAAGACGTGATCGTGAACTCGAAAGAGAGCGTGAGAGGGTAAGAGAAGAAGAGCGTGCCAGAATCCGTGAAGAGGAAAGACTTAAGGCAGAAGCGGAACAGAAAGTCATCGACCAGATTAAGACGGTGGACGAAGTGAAAGCAGCGGAACTCACCACGGAAGATTCGAAGACGGTAGTATTTACGGTTAAGGCTACGGATGCCGAATTGGAAGAAATTGAGATGGCATTAACTTCTCTCGGTGTCTACTTTGAAAGGAAAGATGTGTAATGGCAGAAGGAAATAGCAAACGCGAACTTGATATCACAGAGAAGCTTTCCGAGATCCAGACAAGAATGGATGTACCGAAAGACAAACATAGCGATTTTGGTGGATACGATTACAGAAGCGCAGAGAGTATCTTGAATGAGTTCAAGAAATATTCAAGGGAATACAATGTATCTCTTACGTTGAAAGATGAAATCGTGGAGATAGCCGGAAGAGTATACGTGAAATCGACAGCAACATTTATCGACTGCGAAGACGGCGGAGAAATATCGGTTTCGTCGTATGCACGGGAGCCGGAGACGAAACCGAAGATGGACGAATCACAGGTTACGGGATCAACATCAAGCTATGCGAGAAAATACGCAATGAACGCACTGTTTCTTTTGGATGATGTAAAGGATCCTGACACAAACGAATACGCAAAGCAGACGGGAGCCGATAAAAAGAGCAGTGGAAAGAAAGAACAGAAAGCCAATGACGGAAAGATTACACAAGGGCAGATAAAAGAACTTCGAAAGATATTTGAAAAAAACAAAATTGATGAAGTAAAGGCTATAGCCGGATACAGTGCACAGAAGATTGAAGATCTGACACAGCAGCAGTACGGGTGGTTCCGGGATAATCAGGAAGAAGCCAGAAAGATGTTTGGTGCGTAAATGGACTACACAGGGACTTTTGATGGGTTAGCGGTGGATTTTGCCACCAACAAGCAAAAAGCCAGTCTGACGCTAAATGAAGACGCAAGACAGGCATTTGAGAACCTTAGAGGTAAGCAGATTACAATAACGATTAAGGCATACAAGAAAAAAAGAAGTCTCGATGCAAACTCTTACTTTCATGTACTGGTTGGAAAAATTGCAGATGCGACCGGGAACAGCAAGGTGTACATAAAGAATAAGCTGATAGCGGAATACGGACAGTACGAAACCATCAACGGTGCATTAGTTCCGCTTCCATTGGACGATGATATAGACGCATATAATGTGGAATTTGTTCATCTGCAACCTACATCTAGGACAACCACCAATCAGAAAGGAAAAGTATTCCGGGTGAATCTGGTAATGCGAGGTTCACATACTTACGATACCGATGAAATGGCAAAATTGATTGACGGGACTGTGTACGAAGCGAAAGAACTTGGCATAGAGACTATGACACCGAACCAAATCAGCGAAATGAAAGAAAGATGGGGTGTGAAGATTGGCGAAAAGACTTAAAAGCGTATTCACTGACGATATGGAACACTGTTACTTTACAGGAAGTCCGAACTGCCACAGACACCACATTTTCTATGGCCCGTACAGAAAAAAATCGGAAGAATACGGGTTTGTGATTCCATTAGCACCACATTTACACGAATTTACACCAGAAAGTGTACACGGGAACCCGAACAAGGGGTTGGACTTAGAACTTAAGCAGATGGCACAGAGATATTTTGAAGAACACTACGGAACAAGAGAAGAGTTTATACAGGTGTTCGGAAAGAACAGGTTGTAACTAAATAAATATAGATTCATGTGGCAAAAATGGAACTATTAACAGGTTCTAACGCATATCATCTCACCCATTCGATATGCACAGCACAAGATATTGTATCACGGCCGGAGAAGCCACACTCCGGCAGAAAGGAGAAAAGCGTTGGGAAAGAATAGAGAGACGGCAGAAAGCTATTTTATTCGAATACCGGATGGACATAGAAACGCAATACAACGTCCGTGCAACATGAATGTTGATAGAATCTTTCGAAGAATGATAGAGCATGCGAATAACAATGGTGACTGTATTGTGAATATCGGAGATGGTGTATTTAGACCGATTCCGGGTGATCCGGTAGATGAAAAAGCGTTCCGTGAATACATTGGGAAAGAATTACATAGAGCCAGAGCAATCCAGTATAAACGTCTCTGCATGAAGCAGACGTTTGAGAGTTGGAAAAAGATAGGTAGGGATTACAATGCATTACATTTTGATGGTGAAAGGCAAACTGAACAACATGAATGATTATATCCGGGCACTGAATACCAACAGGTACAAGGGAGCGGATATGAAGAAAGATAATGAATCCCGTGTGATGCAAGCCATATATGAGCAATTCGGAAGATTGCGAATAACAAGAAAGGTACGGATGCACTACCGATGGTATGAGCCGGACAAGAGACGGGATTTGGATAATGTGAGCGCATTTGGGCGAAAGTGTATCCAAGATGCATTAGTAGATACTAAAGTCTTACAGGACGATGGATGGAAAAACATAGTGGGATTCACGGATGAATTCTATGTTGATAAGAAAAATCCGAGAATTGAGGTGGATATTGAAGAGGTGTGAGCGAGAATTACATAAAACTTAGCAGAAAGATACTGGACTGGGACTGGTATCCAGATATAAAGACGTGTCGGTTATTCTTACACATGTTGTTAAAAGCCAACTGGAAAGATGCAAGCTTCCGTGGAGAAGAGATAAAAAGAGGATCATTTGTCTCTTCGATATCTGTTCTTTCGAAAGAAACAGGGCTGTCTGAAAGCGAATTAAGGACAGCACTTTCACATCTGAGAAAAACAGGTGAGGTTACATGTAAAACCACAAACCGATATACCGTATACACGGTGAATAACTACGCAAGATACCAGACCGAACAGAAGAATGAAAAAAAAGATAAGCCGACCAGACAGGAAGAAAAGCCGGAAAGAGACGATGGATCCGTTGAAGCTGTCATAAAAGCTTGGAACGATTTGGAAAGCTACGGGATAAAAACTGTAAAGAAGATAGAAAAGACTTCCAAGAGATATAAGAATTTGCAAGCAAGATTAGAAAGCAACGGATTGGAAGAAGTGCTACAAGCTGTGGGCAACGTGAAGAAAAGCAAGTACTTACAAGGGAAAGTAAAAAACTGGAAGATAACATTCGACTGGTTCGTGTTGCCAAACAACTTTACAAAAGTGTCTGAGGGACAGTACGAGGATAGTGGACAAGAGAAAAAAGGATTCAATAATTTCGATGGCCGGAACTATGACATGAATGATCTGGAGAGAAAGCTTATCACATAGGAGGAAGAATATGGGAAAACCGGATGGATGCACTTATCCAAACTGTTTTATCTGTCCTTTGGCAGACTGTAGTTGGGCGAGTGCTAAAGCTGAATTACCTGGCGAAACAAAGAAAAAGCGGAGAATAGTAAGACGTAGCAAAAAGAACGATGTTCGGAGGTGACATAGTGACACGACAGGAACAGGAAGATCAGGAACAGGAACAATATCTTGCAGAGTGGTCTAAAAAGCAGAAAGAGAAACAAGAAAAGAAGAAACGAAAGTTTTTGTTTAGGAGGGATAGAAAGTGAATAAAAAAGAAGTATTGGAAATCAGAAAACAATTCACACCGGAGAATTGTGCGATCACCCGTATAGCCGGATGCTACGTGGATGGAGAAAAAGAGAAACGGATGGAAAGAGAAGAAGCATTTCTTTCACTGTCGAAAGAACAGGCGTTTAAGTATTTTGACATCTTTAAAAAGACCTTATCCGGGAAAATCGGAAAGAACCTGTTGAATCTGGAATACAAGCTGAAAGAAAGCAGAAGCAGTGACCCAGAGGGCGAAGAGCATGAATTGTTGATGAATCTGAGAGAAAGCAAACTGAGAGACCCGGCATTGTTGGATGAATTCTATGAAAAGATTCTTACGTCTTATGACTGTGCTGAGAATTACTACATCGTGCTTATCCATGCAGTATATGACGTACCTGGAAAGACATCGGACGGAGAAGAATTGGAGGATGCATCTGAGAAAGTATACGATTTCATTCTTTGTTGCATCTGCCAGGTGAAACTTTCAAAAGCCGGTCTTACTTACAACGGGAAAGATGAACGGATGGAAGAGAGAACCCGTGATTGGGTAGTAGATATGCCGGACAAAGGATTTCTATTCCCGGCATTTAACGACCGACAGATGGATGTACATAGCGCACTATATTACACCCGGAAGTCTGCCGAGGTACAAGAAGAAATGGTTCGAGATGTACTTGGAATTGATTTTGTTGCATCTGCCGATGAAGAGAAAGATAAATTCGGTAAGTTGTTAAAGAATGTACTTGGAGAAGATGCAGACAGCAAGACCGTGAAAGACATCTTTGAGGGCATATCCGAAGAGATGGAACGCCATGTAGAAGACCCGGAGCCGTACAAAATTGATAGGAACGAACTGAAAAAGATATTCAGTAGCAACGGCGTACCGGACGAGAAGATGGAAATGTTTGAGGATGCTTACTGGGAGAACATCGGGAATGTGCCCGTTATGGCAAGTAACATTTGCGACAACAAGGTGGCTAATATCCAGGTTCCAGAGGGAAAGATAACTATCGATGCAGATTTCATCAGCAATTTAGAAATCAAGAAAGTTGACGGAAGAAAATGCATGGTACTGCCAGTAGATTATGTAGAAGTTAACGGAATTTCAACGAAAGCGTAGGTGTGAAAGATGAGATATAAGGTTGGAGATAAGGTAAAAGTAAGGGGAAAATTGGTTCCTGAAACAAATTTCGGAGGCGTATATTTTGGCATAAATATGAGTGAATATAAGGGCAAAGAAGCGATAGTAAAAAAAGTTGGTAATATTGCATACCATCTTGATATTGATGAAGAAGCATACTGGTGGACAGATGAAATGCTTGAACCTGTAGAAGAAATGAGTGCGGAAGAAGCAATTAGATTACAGGGGAAAATATGTGTAAACAGTATGTGCAGTGCTTGTCCTATTGGAAAGGCGAGAAGAGGTATCTCAACTGTCTCATGCGACAAATTCCGAGAAGAATATCCCGAAAAAGCACTTGAAGCTATTAAGCAGTGGAAAGCTGACCATGAGAAAAAGCCGATTAAGACAAAATGGGTATGGTATGTGAAAATCATTGAAGCTGATACACATTTGCTGAAACACGAAGAGCTTTTAGAACTTGATTTCAATATCCCGATGGATCGGAAAAAAGAAGAAATTCTCAAGAAATACTGTGCTGAACACGATGGAAAATATTATGCAACCGATGAACGTAGATGTGTAGTAAAGGAGTAACCATGAATATAGTAGAAAACGAGGTGAAATGATGGAATCAGAATGCCTTACGTGTAAAAAGCATTATTCGCAAGGTGGCGATTGTTGGGAACATAAACGGAATTGCCTTTATTACGAAAAAGAGCCAAGAGGAAAAATGATGCGGACTACATTTTCGTTCGAGATGAAATCTGATGCCGAGAATACGCTCATTAAACAGGGTGAGAAGTTGATTATTGATGATCCTGATAAAGAAATCGAAATAACTATTATCAAAATTAACTGGGTAGATATGGAGAATATGGTTTGCAATGTGACCGGAAAATATCACGAAAATGAAGAACCAATGCATGAAAGAATAAAGAAATTTAGGATTGTAAGAAAATAAAAACAGAAAGGAGTACGGAGCTCCGGCCGGGCAAAGATATATCGGCTCCTTTCGAGAAGATGAACCTAAGTAATTATGAATGCTTCGGGCAAATGTCTATAGAGGATTATCTAAAGCAAAACGAATCGGAGCACGTAGAACGAATGTTAAATCCCGGACAAGTTGTATATGAGGCATACAAAGGAGATGTGAAACAGCATACAGTATTGGACGAAAACTGGTACGTGGAACATTTAAACACATATGGAAATCGTACCAAAGTAGATGGTCATTACGGTGTTGTATTTGACAGTGATATAGATGTAACAGTGTTTTCAGAAAGAAAACAGGCAGAAGAACTTGCCGGAAAATATTTACAATCACACGATGTAATACGATCTATAAATATACATCCGACAAAAACGGTAGCATATTATTTTTACGATGAGCTTCTTGAACGAGATAGCATAGCTTTTTACAGTGAACTTGATAACGGAATGTTATACGTAAAAGGATTTAAAACATATGAACATCTTATGTTGGAAAAGCATAAAAAGAAAGCAATCAAACAGTTTATGGAACAACAGGAGTTCCATTACAACAATCCGCAATTGATCGAATACAGTCCTAAATTTAAGAACATGTATTGTATACATGTGGAATATGATTGGGACTATGCAGAAGCCGGACATAGTTATGCAGTAGGGTAGGTGATAAAGAGTGAAATTTATAGATTTTTTCGCCGGAATAGGTGGTTTCCGCAGAGGAATGGAACTTGCCGGACATGAATGTGTTGGATTCTGCGAATTTGATAAATTTGCAACTGCAAGTTACATATCCATGCATCTTCTGACGGATGAACAGAGGAAAGCGTTGGAAGAACTACCACTAAAAAAGCGACAAAAGGAGATTTTGAAAGATGAATATAGAAACGGAGAATGGTATGCAAATGACATTAGACGAGTTTGTGCCGATGACATCCCAAAAGCAGACTGTTGGTGCTTCGGATTCCCTTGCCAAGATATCTCAGTTGCCGGAAAGCAACTTGGATTTCAAGGAAACCGTTCAAGCTTGTTTTTCAGAGTTATGTACCTTATCGGACAGCTCAAAGAAGAAGATAAACCCGCTTACCTTTTCATTGAGAACGTTAAGAATTTGCTTAGTGTTAATGGAGGATGGGACTTCGCCAGATTGCTCATTGAAATGGAGCGGGGGGGGTACGATGCAGAATGGCAAGTGCTCAACTCCAAAGATTTTGGAGTCCCACAAAACCGGGAAAGGTGTTTCATTATCGGACATCTTAGAGGGAGAAGTACAGCAGAAATATTTCCTGTCGAAAGAACAGACGGAGAAAATCGTGTTTCAATAATCGGTCATAAAGACGGATATAGAAGAAATACACAGGTATTTGACCAGAACGGCATTACAGAAACACTGGATACGGCGCAGGACGGTGGAAGAGGACATCATGTAGCATTACCGTGCTTTATAGATTTATGCAACAGCGGAACAGAAATAACTAATATTGCCAGATGCATACAAGCGAGATATTACAAAGGAGCGGGAACGTACAAAGCGCAAAATAGCGGAGTTGCAATCCCGGTTCTGACACCTGATCGAGTGAAAAAACGTCAGAACGGACGGAGGTTCAAAGAAGATGGAGAGCCGATGTTTACGCTTACTGGACAGGATAGACATGGAGTGGCAGTTGAACCGCTTGGACGTGATGTTGCGAACACCTTAGATACTGGTTGCAATCAAGGGATTTTTGTACAGGTATCCGAAGAACTGACTGTATATGCTGTCTGGTATGAAAAATATCAGTGCTACATAGCGATCCGGCGATTGACACCGAAAGAATGTTTCCGACTGCAAGGATGGACAGATGATTACTTTGAAAAAGCAGCATTTGTAAATTCCGACAGTCAGTTGTACAAGCAAGCCGGAAATGGTGTGACGGTGAATGTGATAGAAGCGATTGCGGAGCAATTAAGATTTGCGTAGGTGAAGAAATGAGAATAGCACTAATTGATGTAGATGGTCATAACTTCCCAAATCTGCCGCTGATGAAGTTGTCGGCATGGCATAAGCAGAACGGAGATCAAGTTGAATGGTATGATCCACTGACTGCATGGCTGAATCCACCAAACAGGGTATATATGAGCAAGGTGTTTACGTTCACACCGGATTATCCTCATCCAGTGTGTGCCGGAGAAATAATCAAAGGCGGTACGGGATATGAATATCCATCTGGTGGTAAGCCATTACCGGAAGAAATCGAACATATCTATCCTGATTACAGCCTGTATCCTGAACTTTGCAATAACACAGCTTATGGATTCTTGACGAGAGGATGTCCGAGAGGATGTGATTTCTGCATCGTGAAAGAAAAAGAGGGACAGAAAAGCCACAAGGTATCTGATTTATCTGAATTTTGGAATGGTCAGAAGAATATTGTTTTACTGGATCCGAACATGTTCGCTTGCCGAGAATGGAAAAATCTGAGCCAACAGCTTATTGATAGCAAGGCTTGGATAGATTTCTCACAGGGATGTGATATCCGAATCATGACCAGAGAAAAGGCGGAATACATCCAGCAGATGAAAATTAAGCAGATACATTTTGCATGGGATAGATACCAAGACAAAGAAATTATTGTACCGAAATTCCAGACGTTCCAGAAATTGACTGGATGGGGCAGAGGAAAAATGACGGTGTACGTCTTATGCGGATTTGACACAACGTTGGAGCAAGACCTTGATCGGATATACACGCTTAGAGATTTGGGATATTCGCCATACGTGATGATATATGACAAATACAAATTAAAGAAACGTGATCAGCTAAAACGGATGCAGAGATGGGTAAATTCCAGATACGCATTTATGGCTTGTGAACGGTTCGAAGATTATACAGGGTAAGTGAGAAAAATGTACATTGAATTAAAAGAGATAGACAAAGATACATTGAAAGTCGGGGATGTGGTTGGTGTTGCAAGAGAGGTGAGCTGCGGATGGAAATCATCATTCCGACACCAGTTAATTACTCCGGCAAAAATTACAAGAATTACTCCAAAACGGACAAAGATTGAGACAGATCAATTCGGAGAACATGATAAGAATGAGATTTTTTATGAGTATGATGAAAATGCGAAAAAAGAAAATGAATTAGCTATCATGTTTAAACAATTTAAAAACGAAAGACGTGCGTTTGAGGACTTTGATAAGAAATACGGTCTTGGTTCGATTAAAGATGAAGATATCCTGAACATGGCATATCACATGGAAGCAATTACAGAGATTTTGCAGAAGTACAAAGAAAAATGGGGTAGCAGACAGCCGATTATCACTCGGTAGTCGGTTGTCGAGAAAGGAACGAAATGAAGAAAATATTATGCTTAATTCTAATTTGCATTTTCTTGGCCGGTTGCTCCAATGATGTTTCAGACAAGAATTGTGAGCAACAAGAAGAAATCACATATACCTACGAGGATGTGGACGCAACTATCACTTACATAGATATGCGGAAATGGTTTGCTACTTGTCCTCGCTGGCAGTGGGAAATATCGGTTGAATATGATGGGCTGACTTATGAGGATGATAGTTTTGCGAGCGGAGCAATGAATAGACCGAGTTTTGCAGATAGCCAAGAGGGTGATTCGATAAGAGTTCGATTAACGAACAAATATGTGAACGGAGAACTGGCAGACCGATATATATCGGAAATTAGATAGGGAGAAAGGAACGAATTATGAAATTAACAGGAATAGCAAGAGAAGATTTAGAAGCGAAAGGTTTGGTGTTACCAAATAAACTTGAACTTGAATACAGAGGAACGGAAATCCCGGACATTTATGCAGAAAGAATCGGCAGAAAGAATGTTGAAACCGGAGAATTCGAATCATTCTTTAAGGTAGACAATAAAAATGGTAATACAGTGGAATGTGATAGATTCCGGGAGAATGTCACATTGTTAGAAAAAGAGCATATCGTCTTTAGTCGAGAAACGCGAGAAGAGAAGAATGTGATTGACTATTATGTTCCGTATGATATCCAGGAGAGCAGTAAGAATAGACCGACAGTGACTGATGAATTTCCGGAGAGTGGCTATCTGGCAGAAGGTTATTATGAGTGTGAATACGAGTTACTTCTGACTTGCGGAGAGGCAACCAGAAGACTTGTAATTCCACAGAGAACAGTCAATGTTCCGATGATTTCATTGCTGTCGAACATCGAAGATGAAATCAGAGATATTTTGGATGGTTTCCCAGACGAGGATAACAATTTTGCTGATGTGCTGGAATTAATGGACGACCATTACGAAATTAAGATGTTTGATGTCTGCGGAATGCCTGCAAATATCGAGATTAACCATGCAGATGATTTCGTGAACATGATTGTTTCAGCTAGACAGATTAAGTGTGAATTCAAGTTCGGAGAATAGTAATGGGATGTAGATATGAATGCAAAAAGTACGGAACAAAGAGATTCAAATGTTGCATAGAATGCGAGCATTACAAATACTGCAATAATCGCAATAGTGTGTGCGATAGAATACATTTTCATGAATACATGGAAGAATGCCCGGATTATGTAAAGGAGGATGAAGACAATGAGAATAATTAGTCAAGATGGAACGATTGATGTTCCTTATGAACATACAACTTTGATAAGGGTAGGTGCTGAGGTATATTTAAGCTCAATAAAACTTAGGGATACATTAATTGCAAAATATTCCACCGAAGAGAAAGCTATTAAGGCTATGGAAATGTGCAGAAACAGGTACGCATGGTGCAAAATAAGAATCCACGGAATGAACTCACTCACTATGGCTATGAGTTTTCGGAAAACAGATGAAATAGAACAACTTTTAAAAACGTTTGCTGAGGAAAATATTTTTCAATTCCCGGCAGATGAAGAGGTGGAAGTATGAGCAGAAATAGATCATTAGAAGAGATACAAGAAGACATTAGAACGCTGACAAGAGTACCATCGGAATTCATTCATGCAAAACTGGATGAGCTGGCAGAAGAGATTGGAGAGTTAGCGAAACCAAAGTGGATTCCAGTAAGTGAGAGACTTCCGAAGAAGCCAGAGATTGACGGTGATTCCGATTGCTACATTGTGCAGACCAGACGTGTTGCACAACCGTTTATCGGCTACTGGAATGGAAGAGAATGGACAGACGAAGAAGTTTATGTTGTGGACGAAGTAATAGCATGGATGCCGTTGCCGGAACCGTATAAGGAGAAAACAGAATGACAAATAGGGAATATATGATAAATCTATTGCTGGACGGTTTGGAATCACGCTTGAACCGAGTAAGCATTGATGATGGTGGTGCAAGCGAAGAAGCTATGATTTATTACAACATAAATTGTCCATATTATGCAGGTGATAAAAGAGCATATTGCCGAAAAGAAGGTAGTCTAGTATCAAGTAGAGAGGTATGCGTAGATTGTAAAGCACATTGGCTTGAACAGGAAGTTGATGAATAAAAACAAAACGACAAAGGAGTTGAGGACGATGAGACTGATTGATGCGGACAAGCTTATAAGAAGAATGAGAATTGATATGGACCGTATGAAATACCAATACAATCTTGATGTTATAGAGGGAATGAGCCTTGCGATAGGATACATAGTTGGAAGCCCGACAGCCTATGATCCAGATAAGGTTATCAAAAAGCTACAAGTACTATCCGATAAGGCAGATGATGATATAGCTGTCTGTGAAGCGGATACGTGCCAGTATTATGACGGATACGGAGATGGACTGGATAGAGCCATTGAAATTGTGAAGCGAGGTGGAAGAGATGAAGAATAAAAAGAAGTACGCAAGCGAGATTATTGAGATTGCTTGCAAATATGGTGATGTTAATGAACGAACAGGAGAATTAAAGGGTTGCAGTGAAATAATTTGTGAACATTGTTTGTTCAGAGAGAGTGGCATAAGTAGATGCAAAGAAAAAAATGAAAGAATGGCTTGAATCTGAATACATCGAAAAGCCAGTGATAAGTAAGAAAGATAAAGCGTTTTTAGAGTATCTTAATGCTAATAATAATTATATAGCAAGAGATATGGATGGCGGTTTATATGTCTATATCAGAAAGCCATTCAAGACGTTTGATTTTTGGAAAGTTGTTGGATTCGAAAAATGCAAAAGCTTGAGAATGGTTGACATCGACCTCCCAATGGTCAAATGGTCAGATGACAAACCGTGGCTTATCGAGGACTTGAAAAAATTGGAGGCAGTAGACAGCTATGAGTAGAGAAAATGATATTAAAGGATGAACTTAATGATGAATGCGTTGGAAGAAAAAACAAAGGAGAAGACGGTAAAAAGAAAGAAAAATTACTATTTGGTCAAAAGCGATGTATTAGGATATGCAAAAAGGAAGGGATTGATTAATGGCCGGAGTAAGAGACAAATATCTGAGAGGGGCACATAAAGACATCTACTATATAAGCGAAGAAGACGAAAAAAAGATGTTGAACGAATGCCAGAGGATGCGTGGAAACGATCAGCTTGAATTACTGAAATGGTGCCAAAATGCGAATAATGACTTGTCGGGTATATTGTTCTTCTCACTTATCACAGGAATCGGATATGACTATATAAGCAAAAGATACTGGATACCAATTGCACGAAAAGACTTTCAAGGGTATCGCAGAAAAGTACTTGACGAAATGTATAGGTGGATACTTTGGGGAGAACATGACGATGGAAGGATGGCAGAAAGGCTATTCGGAATAAAAAAACACAAACACGGGAATACTACCGAAAAGGAGTGATGCGGATGGTAAGAATCTATGTGAACGGCAAACGGGTGACAAAAGAAGAACTTTCGAATTATGAAATCCATAATAAAGCGGTAAAAAGGATTCTTTCAGAAAAGTTGACAAAAAATAAGTGATATTTTAGAATTGACCTTGATAGAATCTTGGTCAATTCTTTTTTAATTGAAAGGAGAATTGACATGAAAAAATTAAATGTAGGTTATATGAGAGTGTCTACAGAAGCACAGACCGAAAAGTATGGTCTTGATGTCCAAGAAGACAAGATAAAGGAACTTGCCAAGAAAAGGGGCGTGAAGATAGCCAGATGGTACGTTGACGGGGGATATTCCGGGAGCAATATTCAAAGGCCAAACATACAGAAACTTCTGGAGGATGCAGAAGCCGGAGAAATACAGGCAGTATACATCTATAAGCTTGATAGAATGAGCCGTGATGTTGTAGATACTCTTACGCTTGTGAGTAAGCTTTTGCCGAAATACAATGTAGAGGTGGTATCAGCTACAGAGGATTTGCGGAATGAAACACCGATGGATCGTGTGATGCTGGGAGTTAATGCGGTCATGGGGCAGTACGAGCGTGAGGTTATCTATATGCGTACCAGAGCCGGGATGGTGGAACGTGTAAAGCGTGGGCTGTGGATGGGTGGCGGTACGATACCCTATGGATATAGGTACGACAGGAATGACGGGATATTACATATCATTCCGGAAGAAGCGGAAAAGGTAAAAGCTATCTTTCAGATGTTCCGGGACGGATATTCGTGTGATAGGATTCAAAAAATTCTTGGGATGCATTCGGAGAAACTTGTATCGAATATTATTCGGAGAATAACCTATGTAGGTAAGATACGGTACAAAGGAAGAGTATACCAAGGCTTGCATGAACCGATCATAGACGAAAAACTATTCTATGAAGTACAAGAAGAGATAAAAAAGAGATCCACAAATTCTTATGTAAGCAACAAGCATATGCTTACTGGGTTGTGCTATTGCGGAAAATGCGGTACTAAAATGCGGATGCAGAAGTGGGGAAAGTATACAAAGATAATATGTTACTCACAGTACAAGGAAAAAGAGCATATATCTAAGACAGGGAACCCTTGCAAAAATAAAAAGGTGAGGGCAGATGTGGTAGAAAAAGAAGTAGAGGACTGTTTTAAACGATTCATCGTTAATGTCGAAGAAAAAGAGAATGAATCTGAAAGCACTCGGAAGATGATAGAAAAAGAGATATCACTAAGCGAAGCAAAACTGAAACGCCTATACACATTGTATGCAAGCGGTAGCTCCGGTACAGATACGCTTTTTGATGTTATCCAGACAGAAGAAAAAACACTGAAAAATCTACAGGAAGAACTAAAGGCAGAAGACATCCGGGAGAAAGCCGGACGGGGAAAGAAGATAGAGAAAATAAAAGAGATGTCCAACGTGTGGGATACACTGACGGATTCCGAGAAAAACAAGGTGCTAAAAGAGTGTGTTGAAAAGGTTGTCATAACAGGTGATGACATAGACATACATTTTAGCATATATTAATAGGTACTTTCTCGTGTTCCCACCATCATCCCAACAGCGGTAGGAAGTGGAGAAAAGGAAGAAAAGACCAAGATTCTATTATATGATTAAGAAAATAAAGACGGGAGCCGGAAATATAAATATATAGATTAAGAGAAAAAGATTTTGAAAATAATTGAAATCTTTTATTTTTTTACTTGACTAGTGG
>ERZ1034626.1123-NODE-1123-length-18438-cov-23.613121_pt1 | contig 18438 bp, 19 predicted proteins | sample MGYA00520652_ERZ1034626 | MGnify/ENA primary metagenome ERZ1034626 (study PRJEB33766, sample SAMN09781765) | gut metagenome | biome: gut microbiome | host: Homo sapiens | place: Madagascar | study: EMG produced TPA metagenomics assembly of the PRJNA485056 data... | reverse complement strand
ATTATGTTGAAACTTCAAATAGTCTGGTTAACGATTGACTTGTAATATGGCGAAAGGTAGCTTTGGTGTGCTCCCCTAATGCTGGATGTCCAGTGTTAATGGACATATTGTCTGTACATACACCGATTTCGTTACAAAATTTCTCTGTTTTGCTACAAAATTGTGGACGTTGATTGATTCTTGTGCTTTGATGTTATCTAAACAAAAAGCAAGGAGGGAGTTTTGATGACCTGTAAAAATTGTGGTTATGAAAACAAGCTGGGTGTTCGATATTGCCAACGGTGCGGTCAGTATATTGAACCAAAACGGACATTGGCACAAGAAGTTAAATCGTGGGATTTTAGAAGCCTTGCTGGTGTTGGCCGTAGAGATGTGAATATTGCGCCGCTGTTTACTGCATCACCCGTTCAAACTCCAGCAAAAGCACACCAAACGCCCTCGCCTGTTGAACCGATGCCAGACGGAAGATGGTATTGCCCGGACTGCGGAACATTAAATGCTTCTTCCGAACGGTTTTGCAAAAGCTGTGGAAAAGTCCGATAACTACTAACAAACCGACAGCCTTCTATTTGCAACGACTGCAAGTAGAGGACTGCTATTTTGCTTTGGATATTTTAATTAAAGGTCAATCCTCTAAATCTGCCATGGTCACAGCCAAGTGAGAGATAGTGCTCAATCTCACCACCCAGCACAAGCTGAGCATACTCCAAGGGCTTGTTGTAGAGCAGCCAGTCCAGTTCTGCCCGCTGTGCCGGAGTGTTGCCGTATTCGTCTTCAATAGCGATGCAGATAAACAAAACTGTGATTATGCAACAAATTTTCTATGAATTTATGTGCAGTCATACGATGTTTTAAAACAAGTGTAACAAACTTCCTCTAAAAGCGTTATTATAATAGAAAATTCCTTTTCTAGGTGCGTGTAAGACATAGGGGAGGACAGCTTATGAAAATCAAAGAAAGTCCATCTATCATTCTGGCGTTTCATGGGATGCTTGGCCGCAAGAAGCAGACCGGCCTATTGCTGCTTCTGCTGACACTGGTTTTCTCGTTCCTGACGGCGGCGGTGATCTACTCCGTCAGCTCTGCACAGGTATTGCAGGACACCCGCTGTGAGTTATATGGCGCGTGGCAGTACCTGCGTTTGTCGGATACTGCTGCGGACGCTGCACAGGCACAAAACACCTTGCCCGCATCCGCACAGGTCAGCACAGTGATCCAAAACGGAATCGTTCTCGGCGCAGACGATGGCGTGGCGGGCGGGATCGGAACGGTAGACGATACCTTTGCACAGCTGGGACGTATCGTGCCGATCAGCGGTAATTTCCCCACGCAGTCCGATGAAATCGCCATAACGACGACTCTGCTGGATGCGCTGGGCTGCTCCTATGACGTAGGGCAGACGGTCACGCTGAAGGTGGCTGCCAATGATTACGACCCGCTGGCAGGCTCCGGCACAGTGATGGAAAAGGCCTATACCCTGTGCGGTGTTTTGCCTGCCTATGATGTTTATTGGAATCTGAACGGCAATCTCACCGTCAGCGGCATTGTGACAGAGCCGCTTGCCTTGGACGGGCAAAAGTTCCAGACGTTTTATTATCTGAATGCAGCCGCACCCGTGACCGCTTCGACCGACCCTGCTTTAGTGGCAAACGAGTATGCCTACCCGCAGGAGGATACCGTTTCGTCCTCCCTGCGCTTTTTGCTGGTCGCAGCGATCATGGTCAGCTTTTTTGCGGTGGCGCAGTATTTCCTGATCGTTCTGCACAAGCGTGTACATACCATCAACACCTTCCTGACGCTGGGGGCTAAGAATCGGGATCTCCGGCTCATGTGCCTGTGGGAGGCGCTTTTTGCCGGGATTGCAGCAGTTGCTGCTGGGTTTGCACTGGGCTGCGGTGCTGCGGCCGTCGGTCTGGGGCTGCAGAAGCACCTTTCATTCTTGATGATCCCCGCTGCATCTCTTGTGCCGTTGGCGGTGCTGTTTCTGCTCTCCGTACTGCTGGGCGCACTTTTGCCTGCGGTGCTGGTTCGCCCGCAGACCGCAAAACCCAAAGAGAAGCCTGCAAAAAAATTCCGCTTGGCACAGCTGCCGCTTGCACCGCAGATCGGTGTCGGCTGTGCGGTCTTGCTGATCGCAGTCAGCTGCCTTTATGTCGGATGGCGTGTCATGCTGCCGTATGATCTGGATGCGCCGTATGCTTGTCTGTCCATCAAGATGAACGGAAGAACGTCCGGGATGCCATTTTCTTTGAAAGAAGATCTTGCAGCATTGCCCGGTGTGGAAGATGTTTCGGCTGCGATCAACCTGACCGACACCTACAGTATTACTTCGGACAAGATCCGGAGCAGCCAGATGCTCTCCGATATCCGGGTCAAGGACAACGGATCTTATACGGCCGTTCCGATTCTCATGCATAATGCCTCGAATGGGACGCTGAATACGATCGTTTGCGCCCTGCCGGATGATGAACTGGAACGCATTGCCGAGGATGCAGGCGTTCCGGAAAACAGTATGGAGGCGCTGCTGTCCGGAGATTCTGTCCTGATCCGGTGGGGAGATTGTTATTATGATCCCGCTGCGGATGAATATTATCAGGGCTTCCAACCGGATGGCAGTACGCCGGTTGAACCGGTCTTCTCGGCCGGTGATAAGCTGAGCATCCAATACCGGCGTTATACCGGGCAGGATGAAGCCGGGAAGGATGTTTATCAGACGTATGCCGCCGAGCTGCCCATTGCCGGTGTTGTAAAGTCCACAGCAGATTACACACTGCTGACAACGGATCGGATCTTCTACAATGGCATGGTCTTTGTCAGCACGGCTCTTTATCATAAAATGTTTGAAGGCGCAGGAAGCTACCATATGGAAAAAGAAGGATACAGCAGCCTGAATGTAAAGCTGGCTGCCGGCAATAACTTCTCGCTGCGGCGTTCCATTGCATCCATTGCCACACGCAGAAATGGGATTCTGAGCGCAGACAACTACGATCTGCTCAGCCAGAGCTACACCGAGGGCACACAGAGCGCTTTCCTTGTCGGCATCCTTGCTGTATTCGGGGTCCTTCTGGGGTGTGCGCTGCTGGTGGTTTTGAATCTTTCGGCTTATGAAGTCCAGCAGCAGCGGCTGTCGCTTCTCCTGACGCTGGGCGTTTCCCCGAAAAAACTGGTGCTGTCCTATGCAAAGCTGCTGCTCCCGGTCATCGTTGGGACAACGCTGCTTGTGAATATCGTTGTCTATGCGGCGGTCTCGCGCATCGTTCCGATCCTGAGTATTCTCGACCTGATCCGTATCCATACAAGCGGACGGGTGTATGAATTCCATAAACCTGTGGGAAGTCAGATCATGGTCAGCGTTCTGCTGATGGTGTTCTGGCTGTCCGCAGCGTTGCTGCCGATCTTCTCTTTTATTCGTAAAAAAGCATCCAAGGGGGATATCTTATGAAAGATAAAATTCTGGAAGCGGTGCAGATCTCCAAAACCTACGGGGAAGGAGAAAGCGCTGTTCACGCCCTCAGAAATAGCGACCTGACCCTTGAAAACGGTACATTTGCGTCCATCATCGGTTCCAGCGGCAGCGGAAAATCCACGCTCCTGAAAATTCTGGGAGGACTTTTGCCACCCACCACCGGTAAGGTGCTGCTGGACGGTCAGGACATTTATGCAATGAATGCGGAGCAGCTGGCACAGGTGCGGCGGCAAAAGATCGGCTTTATTTTTCAGGATTTCCGCCTGTTCCCGGAGTACACGGTGCGGGATAATATTCTGATCCCTTTCTATCTGGACCATAGAGCGCCGGATGAACAGATGCTCCATAAGCTGACCGGGATCTTGGGCATTGGGGGCAAGCTGCACTCCCGCCCCGCACAACTCTCCGGTGGACAGCAGCAGCGTGTGGCGATCGCTCGTGCGCTCGTCGTAAAACCGCGTATCGTTTTTGCCGATGAACCAACCGGAAATCTGGATACACGGACGGGTGAGGATACGATGCGGCTGCTAATGGAATGTGCTGCGGAGTTCGGGCAAACGCTTATCGTTGTCACGCATAACCCGGAAATTGCGCAGAAGGCGCAGCAGGTCATTCGGATCGAGGATGGACAGATTCTGAGAGGAGAACTGCAACATGAAAAAGGGAATTTGGATACGCAATAAAATCGTCCCCTACTACTTAAAAGGAGCCAAGCTTGCATTGGCTATGTTGCTAACTGAAAAAACATTGTCGGCATCCCAGATTGCAACGGCCATTTCGGAAAAAGGGATAAAATGTGACCGAAAAGAACTTGGAAAAATGCTGGCAAGTCTGGAGCGGATGGGGGTGATCACTCTGTTAGATGGAATCTATTCGTGCAACTCCAAGAAGTTGAAAAACTGTCCGGTTGCATATTCTGAGGATCAGCTGATCGATTTAATTGGCATGACGCAGGGCACTGTGAACGGCAAAGCATTTTATAGTGCAACACCGCCAATGAGCGTTAGCTCTCGTGGAAATAGCGGCGTATAATAAAGGATACTGGAGTATAGCTATAGCCCTCTATTTGCGAGAACTGCAAGTAGAGGGCTGATGGTTTGTTTGGAATATTTTAATTAAAGGTCAATCTTCTAATCTGCCATGGTCACAGCCGAGCGAGAGATAATGCTCAATCTCACTACCCAGCACAAGCTGGGCATACTCCAAGGGCTTGTTGTAGAGTAGCCAATCTAGCTCTGCTCGCTGCGTAGGGGTGTTGCCGTATTCGTCCTCAACGGCGATACAGTCGATGGAAAGAATAGTGCCATCATTAAATTGGGCTTCCAGCCGGTTGGTGTCCATGTTGTAGCGGCAGGAAAGCACTTTTTGAGGGGGATTATGGTCAGAATTCTGATTTCGTTTCATTTGAATTACTCCTTTAATGATCATGAAATTTAATTTTCAACGAGATGAGGTCTCTTTTTTCCTTCTCTCAAGTCATCTAACCGCACTACCCTGCATCGGTCGCAGCGGTCACACTGTCTACATCCGGGCGGTTCATCAGCTTTTTCAGGATACCAAACTGCTTTTTGGTAGACGCAGACACAAGGTACTGCCACTTTTCCGGCAGGATGGGCAGGTCGGCCACGCTCCACTTGACATACTTTTCATCGTACACGTTGGGCGGAGCAAGTTCCACCAGATGCCCGATGCACCAGCTGACCAGATAGCCGTTACCCTCCCAGTAGCCATCCTGACGGTTGGTTGCACCGAGGACTTTTGCATAAGCAGCCCCGACTGAGGGCTTTTCTGCGATTACCAAGCGATAAGACAACAAACATCAACTCCTAACTTTTTATAATGCGATTAAAACATCCAGATGTACTTGAAAAAGACAAAGTTTTCGGCTAAAATGGAATTATAAGAAAAATCAGCCGAAATTGCGAAGACCTATCTGAATACCGGCAGAGAGCCGTTTTTGTACTACTACCGCGACAAAGATGCAAAAGAGATTGACATTGTTCTGGAGCAGGATGGTGTTCTGAATCCCATTGAAATCAAAAAGACCTCGAATCCCGGCACCGAACTGACGAAGGTATTTTCTTTGCTGGATAAAGCCTCTGTCCCACGCGGGAAAGGTGCTATCGTCTGCATGAAGCCAAAAGTCGGCATCATAGATCGAGATAACTATATCGTCCCGATTTGGATTATCTGAATTTCAATATGTAAGGCGGCAAACGCCGCCAGTAAAATTATTCTTCCGCCATGTCCTCCTCGCCGGGTTCCTCCGGCTCATCCTCCATCGGAATTTCAAAATCGCCCTTGTCCTCGGTGTAGTTTGCATCGGGGTCAAGGGCTTCTTTTTCGGCCTGCTTTTTCTGTTTCTGCTTCATAAAGGCATAGATGCCGCCGCCCGCCGTCAAGCCGACCAATGCCAGCACACTCAAAAAGGCGGCTGCATACTTTGTAATTTTGTTTTCTTTCGGCTGCTCAGCACCGGATGCGGCTGCTTCTTCCGCAGCCTTTTTCGCTTCTTCCTCGGCCAGCTTCCGTTCCAGTTCGGCCTGCGCCACAGCTTCTTTTTCAGCAGTATAGGCTTCGGCATCCTCTTCTTCCATCAGGGTCAGAAGGTCGGCTTCATCCACCAGATTCATGAAGTGGACGGTCTGCTGTCCCTTGGCATTACGGTCAATGACCAGATAAAAAGTCGCACCCGACTTGCTGACCAGCGTGATGAACTGCTGCCCGCTGCCATCGGAATAGCTGGTGTGGTAATCATCCACCAGTGACAGATTGCCCTCCGGGGTCAGTGCGCCCGTTTCCTCATCCGTGATGGTAACGGCATCTTCTTCCTCCACGACTTCCGGCAGAACAGGCTCCTCCACCGGGGCGGTATCACCCTCATAGGCGAAAGCGGGAGCGACCATACCGATGCACAGCACCGCCGACAGCAGCAGTGCACCAAACTTCTTAAACTTCATCTTCATTTTCCTCCTTCTCAAACGAAACTCCCACCGCTGCCAGTGCAGCCGGGTTCGGGGTAGTGTTGGCCGACTGTCGCAGCAGAGCGGCAAGCTGTTCCGGGGTCACATTGGCCGTGCGTACCATGCTGCTGACCTCGGCAGCTTCTTCCTCCTGAATCCGCCGCTCCAGCACTGCAATGCGGTTATTCAGCTTAATGCGGCGTTCCTGCTCCTTTTTGAGCGTTGCCCGCAGCTTATCCAGTTTTTCACTCATCGTAAACCCTCCGTTTCATTTTGAAAGCCGCCCGAATCCGGCAAGATACTGCTGCCAGTAGGACGAGTGAATGTTCGCATACTTGATGGGATCTCCAGCAGACACCATCATACCGTTTCCAAGGTAGATGCCGCAATGGCTCATCCCCGGCGTATCATAGGTTCCTTTGAAGAAAACCAAATCGCCTGGTTTTGCTTCTGCTTCGGAAATATGCTGGCTTTTCTGCCAAAGTCCATTGGCGGTGGTACGCCCCACGTCATAACCATTCTGGTTGTAGACCCAGCAGACGTAACCGGAACAGTCAAAGCCTGTTTCGGGAGAACTTCCGCCCCAGACATAAGGTGTACCGACGTATTTTTTGGCTTCCTCATAGATGGACGCAAATTCGCTGTCGGTCAGAGCTTCTGCAGGAACCGTGTAGTCGATGCCGGGTGCGCCGGAGCCATCCGAGCCGCCGGGCGGTAAGCCTCCATTAAAAAGGTAGGGTCTTCCGCCCAGCGTGTCCTGAAAAATCTGATACCGCTGCCATTGATCTTCGGTCAGTTCTTCCCGTATGACGACCTCCAAGCCACGGTTTTCCAGCTTCGTGTGGAAGATTTTGTATTCATAGGGCACCTGCGTGGGCACAGGGATGCCCGCCGGGCTGATGACCCAAACGGTTCTGTACCGTATCTGCACCTCCACCCATGTTGTCAGCTTATACTGCTTTTTGAAGATTTCCTTCAGCTTACCCTGTACCTCCGACCGGGTATAGTCGTCATACAGGGTCGTGAGAAACGAGGTCAGCTGCCACGGGTCGTGTTCAATGGGGTCAAGGTGATACTGATACTCGTTGTATCCGGGGTGGTCCTGCGGCGTGCGCTTGATTTTTTTGTCCAGCTCTTTTTCCAGTTTCTTATAGTCCTGCTCTGCACCCCGGATGTCCCGGTCCTCGGCGGTGTAGATGGTCTGCCCGGAAACATGCGTAGTGCCGGAAAACAAAATAGAACAGGATGAAAACGCCGACATGACCAGCAGCAGGAGCAAAAGAAAAACGCCCACGACCACCAGCGCGTGTGCGTTGCCCTTTGCAAAGTTTGCAATGCCATTGACTGCGGCACTGACTGCCGACCTGCCTTTGTCCGCCACCTGCTCTACGCCGGACCGGGCTGCCGATACACTGCCGGATGCTGCTTTGCTGCTGCCGGCCGCCTGCGCAGCCGTACCGCCTGACTGAGCTGTAGCATAGTAGCTTTTGCGAATTTCCTGCCGCTGCTTCCAGCGCGAAAACCAGTGAACTTTCCCTTCTGCCGTGGAAGTTCTTTTGCTTTCATCCGATGCTGCTGTCTTTTCTGTCCGAGTCTTTTTCTTGCCTGCCTGCAACTTCGCTTTCCTTTTGAGCCTGCGGGCATAGCGGCTTCGGTTGTAGTGTCCGACACCCTCCGCGGTTTTCTCTCCTTTATTGAGTGCCTGTGCACCTACATTGTCGTCTTCATACTGCTCCACTTCCCGATGTGCCGCAGAACGGGCAGCGGCAGCCGCATACAGCTCCCGCTTTTGCGCTTTGGTCATGCGGGATACTTCTTCCGTGGTGATTTCCACCTTGCCCAAACGGAGTTTCGCTGCTTTTTCCTTGGCCTTTTCTGCTTCAGATTTCAGCTTTTTCTTTTTGGGGATCGTCTGTGTGGCTCGGCTTTTTTTCGGAGGGGAGCGCGTTGCGGTATCCGCCTTGCCTTCTTCCATCCTCAGCTTCTTCGGCTGCCCGCTCATGATTTATCCCCCTCCGACACCTCAGACAAACGAGTTGTCATGATCTTATAGAGTTCCAAATCATGCGGGAAGCGGTCGATAAACGGCAGAATCGTGTTGCCGTAAAACAACAGTCCCTCACCTTCGCCGGAATGGGTCACATAGGACAGCTGATGGGGGCTGATGTTCAACTGCTTGGCCAGAATCTGCCGGTCACCGTTGGCCTGATTGAGCATATACACAAAGTCCGAATTTTCAAAAATGTTCGATACTTCGGGACTTGCCAGAAGGTCCTTTACATTCTGCGTAATGGCTGTCGGCAGCCCGCCCCATTTGCGGAAGCGCTTCCAGATTTCAATGGAATAGGCCGCTGTCTGAGCTTCCTTGAGCAAAAGGTGGAATTCATCGACATAGTATCGCGTGGATTTTCCCGCGCTGCGGTTTGCCGTCACGCGGCCCCACACGGCATCCTGCACAATGAGCATCCCCAGCTTTTTGAGCTGTTTGCCGAGCTGTTTGATGTCAAAGCAAACGATGCGGTTGTTGATATCCACATTCGTCCGATGGTTGAACACATTCAGAGAGCCTTTGACGTAGATTTCTAGAGCGGCAGCTACATGATGGGCTTCTTTTTCATCCTGCTGCAGCAAGGCATTGTACAGGTCTTCCAGCAGCGGCATATTTTCCGGCGCGGGGTCAGCGAAATACTTGCGGTAGATGAGGTGTACACAGCGGTCGATGACTGTTTTTTCTACCGGCAGCAGGCCTTCTTTGCCACCCACCACCAGCTCACACAAAGAAAGAATAAAGTCCGCTTTCAGGGCAAGCGGGTTATCTTCCTCGCTGTAATTGCTGTTGATGTCCAGCGGGTTGATATACTGGGTACTTGCCGGGCTGATGCGGATGACCTGCCCATGCAGACGCTCCACAAGGGGTGCGTACTCTGCCTCCGGGTCGCAGACAATGATATCATCATCGGTCACGAGAAAAGCATTGGTAATTTCACGCTTTGCGGAGAAGGATTTGCCGGAACCGGGCGTACCCAGAATCAGGCCATTGGGGTTCTTGAGCCGCTTGCGGCCCACCATGATAAGGTTGTTGGAGAGGGCGTTCAGGCCATAGTACAGCGATTCCCGCCCGGACTGGTAAAGTTCCTGGGTGGTAAAGGGCACAAAAATGGCTGTGCTGCTGGTGGTCAGTCCGCGCTGAATCTCCACCTGACAATCTGCCAGCGGAAGCGAGGACATCAGCCCCTGCTCCTGCTGAAAATCGAGGCGGCACAGGTTGCAGTTGTGTTTCTGCGCACTACTGGAAGCCTGAAACACATTGGTTTCCAGCTCCTGCTCCGTGCGCCCCGTGTTCAGCACCAGAATGGTCACGAGAAACATTCGCTCGTTCTGGCTCTGCAGTTCCTTCAGCAGAGCTTTGGCATCCCTGCCGTAGGTTTTCAAGTCGGACGGCAGAATTTCCATGTCGTAACCGGCACGGATGGCCTTTTTCTGTTCCTCAATGGTACTGCGGTCCAGCTCTGTGATCGTGCGTTTGACATTTTTGATGGCTTTGTTCTGGTCCACAGACTGCACATGCATCGTGACAATCTGGCTGGAATCCATATCCAGAAAGTCCTTCAGCAGCTGGTCGCTCAAGTCGGATGCCGTAATGGACAGATAGCTTACCGACCCGAAAATGCCGCCCATCTGAAAGGTGCGGCTGGCCAAAAATGGGTGCAAAAAAAGCAGCAAATCTTTTTCAGACTTACTGCTCCTGTGCCGCTGCGGGACGGCGGTTATTCAGTTGTAAAATAAAAGAGGGCGGCAGCACTCCTTGCTGTCGCCCCTTGATTGCCTACCAGCAAAGGCGGGCGGGGCTGTCAACGGCGGCGCGTATGCGCCGTTCATCTTGACCGTTGACTGGCTCGGCTGGCTTTGCTATTTCTGAAAGATACAAAGTGCCGCAATGGGAAGATACATACTCAAAAGGGATAATCTCTGCCATAGTCCTTCAAACGCAATTATTGTTCCTCTATAATTCGGCTTATCAGCCATTACAAATAGCGCAAAAAAGACCATTGCAAAGATAAAGCAAATTAAAGATAAAATTCCTAATAACCCATTAGACACTTTGAAAAAATATAATCCGACAAACAATGGTGCAAGTGTTAAAAGTAGAAAACCTATTACTGAACCATAACCATGTATCTTTGCGGAAAGAGTTTCAAGGCTTTTGGTTTCTCCAACTGAAAAAATCCCGGAAAGAATACAACCGCCTACAGCGTAAATCACAATGACGGAAAAAAGCATTATGGATATAGAACTTGATACTTGTGCGACAGTAGGATAAAGCTGTAAGGTGCTGATTAAAATTGCAACTCCAAACGCAACCAGCCAAATGTTATAAATTGAATGTAATGGTGCTTTTGAATTTCCTAAAACGCTCATTACTTGTGTCAAATGATTATAGTCTTTGTAAAATGGAGCTAACAAGAATGGAATAATTAAATCTAATGCCAAAAGCACCGGCAAAAAATGAGATAAATAATTCTTAATCATTGGTTTTACCTCACTTTTAGAAAATGAAAATCGCAATATGGCGAACCATTTCCTAATGTGCCAGTTCGTTCAAAACGAATTTTGGGTAATAAACCTGAAAAAGAAATATCATCATTTTCACAATACACACAACATAACTCTGGACAATCATACATTTTTGTTAGTTCCCAATAAATGCAATTATGCAAATTGAAGTGTATCTCTTTGCCATTACATTTAACCCATTCCGTTGTCCAACCGTCATCGGGAAAATTTTTTCGCATATGCTTTTTTACACCTAACCGATAGATGGTATATGCAAAAGGCATACTTCCTAACTTTTTCATTTCTTCTTTTTGAACGTTTGCGGCTTTATGGGTTTCGTTTCTAACATATTCTAACGCTTCATTTTGGTTTATACCCTCTCCTCGAAGTACCTTGTAATAAGCCAACGTTGGAAATAGCTTTAATTGCAAATGATTTTGAATTGCGGCGTTATTGCGATAGTCGGCGTTATTCAGAAGTTCTTGATAAATTTTTTCTGCTTGCTCAAAAATCAGCTTTCCTTTTTCTTGCCCAAACTGTTGAATACAATCCACTTCTAAAAAGGGAAGCGTAGTTTCATTTAGTTTCATCATCATTTCCTCCCTTGAAGTGGCCTAAACCTTTCAAAATCTTTACAGCAACCTCTTTCATTACATCAGCTTTGACTACAGCTATTCCTTGTTCCTCATCGCCTAAAACGAGTAGCGTGTCTCCGGGATTTATGTCAAATATTTCTCGCGCTTCTTTAGGAATGACAATTTGTCCGCGCTCCCCAACCTTAACAGTTCCAAATATGTGCTTTCCTTTTGGCATGGACATTGTACAGCATCTCCTTAATTCATGTTTTTCATACTTACATGAAAAGTATACACCACTTCAAGAAAAATGTCAAATCACCTTTACTGATTACGGAATAATGGGGATAGCCGTCTTTCATATTGTGGTGTTACTTTATGGCACATGAGCATTGGCACCGGGGTTATCCGAGCCATAACCTTCCAGCAGATTTACTGCGCCCCAAACACCGAGACCGGCACCCAGAGCCACCACCAGAGTCTGCAGAACTTCCACAGCAGAGTTAAAGAATTCCATAGTCGTTTCTCCTTTATAATTAAAACCTTGCAGACCATCCGTACACATCTGAAGCCGCGTATTGGAACCGCAAACTGCGGCGGGAGCTGGCTTACCGGTGTACCTCTCCGGCCTGATAAAAATAAAACCGTCTGTCCAATCAGACAGGCGGGAGAGAATCAGCATCCACCACAACAAACGCATCGTTGGGGTGGATTTTTATTTTCGGGTGAAGATATTTTTCAATATCAAACGTATTTTGGGGGTCGTAGTCGGCGGTCAGTTTATAGTTTGGATGCTGGGTCAAATCGTACTTTTCACTCAAAAAGGGGCGCACACCGCGCAGCTGCAGGATGCACTTTCCGCCATCCAGCACAGCAAGCTCATCGCGGCTCATAAGTTCATGGCCAAGCTTCTGAAACGATGTGCCATAAGACGTCGAGTTACCGTGGGTATCCGATGTGTTGAAGCTGTCGATGGTCTCTTTGCCAAGCGCTTCGGAAAGTTCTTTCAGGGTAGTCGGCTCGCTGCCGCCCAGAAAAATTTGCGCGTCCATGTTGCCCACAATCGTATCCGCATTATCTTTGTAGATAGCTTTCAGCTGACTGCGGGTCTGCAAGACAAGGCAGGCTGAAAGCTCACGGCTGCGGATGGTAGCCACCAGCTTTTCCAACTGCGGAATCTGTCCGATGTTGGCACACTCGTCAATCAGACAGCGCACATGAACCGGTAGTTTACCGCCATATTGGTCATCAGCCATGTCGCAGAGCAGGTTGAACAGTTGGGTGTAAATCATCGAAATCAGAAAATTGAAGGTGCTGTCCGTATCGCTCATGATCAAAAACAGCGCCGTTTTCCGGTCGCCAAGCTTGTCCAGCTCCAGTTCATCGTACATCGTGGCATCCCGAATTTCCTGAATATCAAAGGGCGCAAGGCGTGCACCGCAGGAAATAAGGATCGATTTCATCGTTTTGCCGGCAGCTAGCTGGAAAAGACGGTATTGCCGCACGGCAAAGGAGTTCGGTTTCCGCTTACTGAGTTCTTCAAACAGCAAATCCACGGGATTCTGATACTCTTCATCGTCCTCTCGGACTTCCATGGCATTGAGCAGCTGCAGCAGCGTTGCAAAGTTTTGTTCTTCCGCCGGTGCCTCATAGTGCAGATACGCAATCAACGCAGTATAGAGCAATTTTTCGCTTTTTTCCCAGAACGGGTCGCCTCCGGTTCCCTCCCCTTTTGTATTGGCCATCAGGGTTGTAACCAGTTTCAAAATGTCCTTTTCTTCGTGGATATAAGCGAAGGGATTATAATGCATTGACTTGTGGAAATTGATGGTGTTCATCGTCTTAATGAGGTACCCCTTCTTTGCAAGGGCATGTCCGCACTCGTAAATGAGACTTCCTTTCGGGTCCGTAACCACGAATGAAACCGGAAAGGCCTTGGAATCACACTGCAGCAGGTTCGGCTTAATAAAAAATCTCGTCTTGCCACTGCCAGAACCGCCGACTACCAGCACGTTTTTATTTCTTGCGTTCTTGGGGTCGGACGGACGGTTGCTCATCATCAGACGTTCTGTTTTGGTCAGAATGATGTTGTCCTCGAACTTCGGAGCCTGAAACGGCTCAATGTCCTTGGCATTGCCCCACCGGGCTGAACCGTACTCCATGCCATGCCGGTATTTCTTTGCATTCTTGCTTTTCAGGTAAACTGCAAGCCAAAGCCCGGCACCGCAGCAGATGCCCACCAGAATGTCCAGCGGATGAAGGCTCGGCAGCGGATTTGCAAAGGCGGCCGGAATCGTGCTCATCAGAGACAGAATCTTATCTCCCATCTCTTTGCCTTCAGCCAGCCGCCATGCCTCACCGAAATTCGTTGCCGCAAGTCCCAGCAGAAGGTAGGGCAGATACAGAGCCAGCAGCTTGGAAAAATTCTTTTTCATAGGCCAAGCTCCTGATCTTTGTTGCGGACTTTATCGGGAATTGCCGCCACCGCCTGCACCAGTTCCTGCAGTTTTTCCAGCACAGAAGATCGCTTGGTTTTGTTCAAAACCGAAGCCGAATATTCTTTGAATGCCGCGCTCAACGCATCCGTGTCCTGCGCCTTGAAATAGACCATATAGCGGGGCGGCGTGCAGGAAATATCCTTTTGAACCGCATAGTCAATGTGGTAGCGCTTGGCATATTTCGCAAAGCCTTTGATGCCGGTTTTCTCGATTTCCACATTGGTCACACCCCGGTTCTGCCGAATCAGGCGCTTCATGCTCTGTTTTCCCTGCGAAGCATTCTTGTCGTACTGCCGCAGCAGAAACTGCGCACCTTTCAGGAAAGTCCTGGCCGTCAGCTTTGTGGTTGAAATGGCAAAGTTGACTGTCTTGTGTTCAACTTCCTCCTGCATTTATACCACCCCCTCTGCAGGAACACCGGTTCATCGCTCATGCGCCGCCGGGGGCTTTGCTTTCGCTGTTTCCGGCCGCGCATTTTCGTCCGGAACGGGCAGCACCAGCATTTGACGGCCCAGGCGCATAAAAGTTTCCGGCTGATGAAAGAGCTCCTCGTATTTCTGCGTCAGCTCCGGGGAGAGGGATGCAAAATCCTCCTCGCCCAGACCCACCACCAGAAACGTTCCGGCAACCACATCATAGGCCTCACCGCTTTCATCCCGCAGAGCGCGGTTCAGCGGCAGCCCCATGAGCTTGCCGTCATCGTTGTAAACGATGGTCACCGGGTCTTCAAAGGGATAGCTTGCACCAATCGAGCCGCCGACCGCCTGCTGCAGCGCTTTCAGGTCATTGTCAATCTCAATCGGCTTCGGGTGCTGCCCCGGCGCAATTTGCAGCACCGAAAGGGTATTCTTTTCCTGTTCCATCCGTATCCTCCTTTACCGCAATCACAATTTCTCCGGTTCGTGCCGCCTGCATCAGGGAAGCGGCAAAAAAGCCGCAGAAAACGCCCAGTTCAAAGAAAGCAAAGCCCACAAAAAAGCTCATCATTGCGGCCTCCTCAGTCCAGGCAGATGCAGTTCAGGTTCTTGCCGTCGGCCATAAGCGCCGTGCTGTGCTGTTCCAGATACTCCTGAATGCAGTGCAGGTCGCCCATCGTCAGGGAGACGTACTCGCCTTCCATGTTGAAGCGGACGAAGACGACCGGACCGGTCAGGTAGCGCTTGCCCGACAGCTCCAGCACCTGCTTGGGGTTGTAGCAGCCCGCCACGGGCAGCTCCTTGGAAATGCCGAAGGTGTCATCCGTCTCGTCAAAGCAGGGCAGAATGCCGGGCGCTTCTTCCAGCAGAATGGCGCTCAGGTCCCTCGCCGGGCCGACTGCCGCCAGATAAACCTGCGAGTCACCGTACTTGCGCTCTGCAATGTCGCTCATCTTGTTGAAGAAGCCGGAAACGGCACGCTCCATGCCGTCGATTTTGCGGCTCATGTTCTCAATGGTCTTTGCGGTCTTGAAATCAATCGTGGTATTCATAGTCGTTGTCCTCCAAAATTTTGCAAAAAAGAAAAGACCTCATGGGTCTTTCGGTTCCGATTTTTCAGCGTTCGTTCTGACGCTGTTGTCTGCGCTGCCACTGTTCCAGCAGCTTGATGATGACATCTTCCATCTGCCGGGGCGTGTAGCTGCGGGGAAAATACTTTTTCAGGGTATCGTTTTTGATGACCACCTTATCCAGTTCATCCTTTTTGGCTTCCCCCATAATGGCAAAGGCGGCTTCATAGGTGAACTTTTCCTCCTGCGCCAGCTTTTTCATTCGCTGCGCCTGCGACAGGGACGGCGCGTTTTGGGTCTCGTCCATGGCCTGCAAAAAATCCCGCTGTTGAGCCTCGTCCAGATAGGACAGTTCCACAGCGGGATTGAAGGAGATTTTCTTTTCATCTACAAGGTCGAGCAATTCGGGAATAAGATTTGTCAGGCGGATAAAGCGAAAAATTTGATTTTTACTTGTTCCAAGTTCTTCAGCCATTTCTTCGCTCGACAGTTTTCCAAAATTATTCCCAAGTTGGGAATAATTTTCCTGTACAGGTCGTCCTGCCTGATGTTTCATCGCTTCCAGCTTCATTTTGTACGCAAAAGCCCGCTCACTGGGCAGGATATTTTCGCGCTGAAGGTTGGAATCCACCATCAATATCACTGCGGCATCGTCCGTCATTTCCCGGACGATAACGGGCAGCGTTTCCAGACCGGCAAGCTCGGCGGCGTGCTGGCGGCGGTGGCCGGAGATGATCTCATAGCCGTCACCGTCCGGGCGAGGGCGGGCAATCAGCGGAGCCAGTACGCCGTACTGTGCCACGCTTTCCACCGTACGCTGCATAGCCTCATCGTCCAGCACCTTGAATGGATGCTCCTTGAAAGGGAACAGCTCCTCGATGGGAATCTGCTGCACTTGCTCCCGCTTTTGCTCCTGCCGGGATTCTTCGGTGGAAAACATCTCATCGAGACCTTTCAGCGCCAAGTTTGCGTTGCTTTTCGGCATCGGCCAGCACCTCCCTCGTCAAAGATTGATAGGCCGCTGCCACCTTGCCTTTGGGGTCATGGGCAAAGATGCTCCTGCCCTCCGCGCTGATTTCCGCCGCACGGACAGAGTGCGGAATGGGCTGCTTAAACACCCGGATTTTGCTGCCGTACACCTGCCGAATCAGTGCATCGATTTCCCTGCCGTAATTGGTGCGGCTGTCCGTCATGGTCATCAGGATACCCTCGATTTTTAGCTTCGGGTTGATTTGCCGGCGCACTTTCTGAATGGTCTGCAGCAGTTGCTCCAGTCCCTTTGCCGAAAGGTACTGCTCCTGCACCGGAATCAGCGTGGTATCCGCTGCGGCCAGTGCATTGATGGCGGTATCTCCGCAGGAGATAATTATAAATTCGCACATAGTGCGTACCGCTAGCCATAGAAGCGGAGCGACTACTGTCAGCATTCCCAGAGACGGCGTACAATCCAGCAGGATATAATCGTATTCCCGCCGGGCGCTGTCCAACACCTGTTTGAGCATCTCTTCCCGGCTCATACTGTTGACAAGGGCCACTTCCAGCCCTGCCAGTTCGATGTTAGCCGGAATCAGGTCAACGCCTTCCGCATGGTGCAGGATGCCTTCACCGGGCGGGATGCACTGGTCGTTCATGGCTTTTGCCATCAGGGCAGAAAGCGTAACAGGCAGTTCATCGGGCTGCTGCCAGCCCATGCTGATGGCAATGTCTGCGCAGCGGACAACTATGAATCCGCATGCAGTGCGCACAACTGGCCATAGGAGCGAAGCGACTATGGTAAGCGACCCCTGCGGGTCGGCATCCACCAGCAGCACCTTTTTGCCTTCCCGTGCAAGCCCCACGCCCAGATTTTCGCATGTCGTGGTTTTGCCGGTTCCGCCTTTCTGATTGACGATAGCAATCGTGGTTGCTTTTTTCGACATTTTCATCACCCCCTGTTCGATAAATCATGATTGGTTTGGTTCTGGTAATAAAGCTGCATGGTCGTGGGTGCATTGTAGAGTGCAGCCAGCAGATACTGCTTCATGTTCCGGACCGGTGCGGTACTTTCCGCAAGACACTTCAGCACAAAGCGGACATGATCTGCATTCAGCTTCATGAATCGGCTGCGCACGACCTCCGCGGGCTTGTCATCCCCTGCCACCCGCAGCATTCTGCGTTTCGAAGAACAGGTATCCACCAGAAGATTCACGATTTGATCGATGGTGTCCTCCTCATCCGGGCAGACCCGGAGCAGCAAGTCCACCTCCAACGACTGCATAAAATACGCTTCCAGCCGTGTGCGCTCATCCGGTTCGTCCTCCGCGTCGGAAGAGAAAGGATCAGGTTCACTCCCCTCGGTTTTATTCCACTCAGTCTTATTTCCTCGTGATTTTGCCGTTTCCTGCTGCGCTGAATCCGCGGCACCGGAACCGTTCTTTTCGCGATTCCGGAAACGCGGGTCTGCAAAGTTTTTGACGTAAATCAGATTGGGTTTTCCCAGCCCGCGCCGTTTGCGCTCAATCCGTCCAAACTTTTCCAATTCCCGGAACAGTTTGGTTGCCTTGTTGTCTGCGCAGCCCAGTGCATCCATCACTTCCTGCACAGGAAAAATGATATACACCCTTCCCTGCTCATCCAGCCATCCGTTTTTCACCGACAGCCCCATGCGGTCCAGCAGGATGCCGTACAGCGTTTTGGCATCGGTGGACAAGTCAACTAGAGTGGGGAATCATTGCTCACTTTGCATCCATTGAAAAACGTACATATTTATAGCAATTCAACTTTTTAATGCAACAGCAACAGCGTTGAATTGCATATCGCAAATATGCTGTTTGACTGTTGCACGAATTTCTTGCCTTGCGATAAAAGCATGTTGTGCTACCAAAAGTAACGGGCAAGGATGAGATATTTTTCAGTT
>ERZ1034626.1120-NODE-1120-length-18489-cov-6.041174_pt1 | contig 18489 bp, 23 predicted proteins | sample MGYA00520652_ERZ1034626 | MGnify/ENA primary metagenome ERZ1034626 (study PRJEB33766, sample SAMN09781765) | gut metagenome | biome: gut microbiome | host: Homo sapiens | place: Madagascar | study: EMG produced TPA metagenomics assembly of the PRJNA485056 data... | reverse complement strand
GTCATAAACAAAATTAAACAATCAAATATAAAAATGTTTAATAAGGAAGAAGTTAACGAAATCTTTTCACAAGAAGAAGTTGTGAATGTTTTAGTAAAATTGCAAGTGGCGTATTTAATAGAACACTATAAACCTCAAAATGTTGACCGTGATAAAGAAACAGGCGAAATACATGAAGTAACATATAGTGAAAAAGACAAAATGGAGGCAATGCATAGTATCTCAAGTATAATTGGGGAATTATCTAATGGCCTTGAATATTTTAGTATTAATTTTAATAGTGGCATAGCTGATGAGGATACAGTATATCAATCACTCCACGGAGTGTTTTTTGGATGCGTATATATGATATATATGTTCGCTTTTAAAAACAATGAAAAAGAGAGCGATAGATTGTTTTCAAATACATCATCATTGTATAATAAGTGGAAACAGAAGCATGATCAATTGGCAAAGGACGAAGAAGAAGAGATTTCACGTATGAAGAAGAGTGTAAATGAAAAAATTGTTGTTTCGGCAAAAAAATAGAGGCGTACGCCTCTATTTTTCATCTTTATCGTTTAACATATCAATAACTATTTTGTTAATATCATTAGGCTCTTCATTTGGTAATCCAAATGTTGTATTGTTTAAAATATCGTCGATAGGGAAATACATATGACCGCCCTCCTTTATCTTTATGTACCATTATTATATAGGAAAATTGAATAGGTGTCAACAAGATGACAACCTCTTTGTTAAACTAATAACAAAATTTCAATACGTATTATACACCAAATTGGTACAAATGCAAGTCAAATCTGTTGTAATATAATAGTGAAGATGGCATTGACGTTTACAAACCTCCCTGATTTACGCAACTTCTCCTAAAAAGAGCCTTGAAATATAGGCTCTTTTTGCATGTCTAAAATTGGTACAAATCTTTAATAATCCCATGATAAAATTGTATTAACAAGTGAAAAGCACCGGACGGAGAGTAGGAATCCGTTCGCTACCCTACAACAATTATAGGATGACCGATATGGCACGTCCTGTTTTGGGCGTGCCTTTTTATTTGTTTTTTTGCCAGCTATGGAGTAAATAGCAACTCACTTGTGCCGGACTGACCGGAGCAACAACTTGGAAAGAGAGAGGTAAGAGACATGGTAAAGATTATCAGCGAGTTGGAAAAAATTGGGTTTGAGATCACGGACGAACAGAAGGAATCTATCAAGAAGAGTATTGGTGAGGAATTGTATTCCAAGCAGGAACTTGATAAGAAGATCTCGAAAGTTGAAACCGAGCGTGACAACTACAAAAAGCGCGCAGATACCGCGGAGGACACCTTGAAAGGGTTCGAGGGCAAAGATTTTGACGAAATCACGAAAGATCGTGACGAGTGGAAAAGAAAAGCGGAACAGGCAGAAAAAGATTTCAATGCCAAAATTGCCGAGCGCGATAAAAACGATTTGTTGGAAAAGGCTTTCAAGGATATTAAATTTTCTTCTGAATCTGCAAAGAAAGCTGTTATGGCAGACATTGCAGCAAGCGTGACGGTGAAGGACGGGAAACTGATCGGTTTTAATGATTTGCTGGATGAAGCAAAAAAGAATGATGCAGGCGCATTTATTGACGAGCAGAGCCGGCAGAGCGATCAGAATCAGGCAACATTTACTACACCGATGGGAAGCGGCACTCATACCGAGCCGATTACTGGTGATCCGAATAAGATGGATTTTGCTACGTACAAGAAGTGGCGTGAGCAGAATCAGTAATTTTTTGAGGAGGAATATTATGGCAAACAAAATTTTAACACCGCAGATTATTGCAAATGAAGCATTGATGGTACTGCAGAGCAACCTTACAATGGCGAATCTTGTACATAGAGATTATTCCGGCGAGTTTGTAAAGGTTGGAGATACCATCACTGTACGAAAACCGGCTACGTTTGTGGCTAAGAACTTTACGGGACAGACAGAAGCGCAGGACATTACAGAGGGTTCTGTAACCGTTAAGATGGACCGATTCAGAGATATCACGGTCAATGTTGGGTCTAAAGAAATGACATTAGACATTAAAAACTTCTCTGAGCAGGTGATAACACCAGCAATGCAGGCTATGGCACAACAGATTGATGCGGATCTTCTGGCAGTAGGCATTTCTAAGGCTGGAAAGAAAGCAACTGTATCTAAGACACCGGCCATTACTGATATCGCAGGCGTAGGTAAAGCACTGGATCAGGCAAAAGCCCCACGTACAGACAGACGATTAGTCCTTCCGCCGACTATTCTGTACCAGTACAACACACTGGACAATTTTGCAAAACAGTGCTACAAGGGCGATTCTATTGCCTTGAAAGAGTCTGAAATTGGCAAGGTTTACACCTGCGAAACTTTCATGTCGCAGAACTGCCCGGAAAATCAGAATGATAAGGCAGGAACAGCTACTTCATACAAAGTAGCAGGAACCAAGGATGCCACTCAGTTCACAGTATCTTCTGGAAAGGCAGAAACCGCAACCATTAACAAGGGAGATCAGCTGATTGTTAACGGATATCTGTATACTGTTACCGACAATGTGACACTTTCCGGTGGTGCTGGAACTGTAAAAGTGGATCAGAACATTCCGGAAACTGTAGCTGAAACAGACGCGTTTGTCGTAAGCAAGGCACACGCTCTTGGATTCCACAGAAATGGTCTTGCACTTGTAACACGTAACCTTGAACTGCCGATGGGCAACAAGAACGCTTACATTGCATCTGCCGATGGCTTGGGTGTTCGTGTTGTATTCGATTACGACTCTGACCATAAGCAGGACAAGATCTCTTTTGATATCATTTACGGCATCAAGGAACTCAACGAGAACCTGCTTGTTGACTTTTCATAAGGAAAGGGGATTTCCGATGGGATATACCACATATGACTTCTACAAAGAAAAATACTATGGGGATTCTATCAAGGAATCCCTTTTCCCCAAGTGGGAAGACCGAGCCACCGATAAGCTGAATCAGCTGACCTACGGGCGTATTGATGCTGCTGCAAAGGAAGAGTTTGACGAGCGCATCCAGAAAGCCACCTGTGCACTGGCAGATCTGCTCTATAAGATCGACTACAAGACGGCTCATGCGAATGATCCACAGGAGGGCAATGTAAAGTCCATGTCTTCGGGCGGTCAGTCGATCAGTTTCGGGACAAATGAAACGCTTGTTGACAAGGTGCTGAATGACAAGGTGGCACAGAATCGGTTGTGTTACGACACGGTATGCGAATACCTGTCCGGTACCGGATTACTTTATGCGGGGGTGGAGTGATGTTTTTAAAGAGATTATTTTGCAAGCACAAAATGATGCCGTATGCGTACATGGACGTTCACACCCACGGCAACCATTACATCCGGAAACATATCTGGAAGTGCACAAAATGTGGAAAGGAGAGTTGCCACTGATGGGACTTGGATTGTTTTATAACGACACAGTGACGCTGTTTAACTACTTCTGTGATCCGGATACCGAGGAAGAGAAGTATTATCCGACTTTGTTGGAGCGAGTGAACCTTGTGGAAACAAAGGGCGCAAATGTGACCAAGAGTGGCATGGATAGCGCGGATGCAGTAAAGCTTTTTGTTGACTTGGGGAAGATACCTAAGCCGTACATGGAGCCGAAAGCGTGGGATGCACTTCCGGACGATGAGAAGTCGAACTATATCACATTTCACCCGACAGATGATTTTTTCATCAAGGGCGATCATATGGACTTGGAGATTCCTGATTCCGGCATTTACGAATGGGCGCACGACAATCTGGATTCTGTATACAAGGTGACAACAGTTGATAAATATGAGGATGTGATGCCGCATTTTGAGGTTGGAGGTGTGTAATTGGAAGAGGTAGAGAAACTTACCATAAAAGACGCAGAGAGCGCGCAAAACGCAGTGCTGGATTTGATTTTGAAGTACCCGGATTTTCCGAAGAACTTTAAAGCCAGCAACAGAAATGTGAAGTGGAACGGCATTAATGCGGATACTTCCATCGGGATTTTTCCATTATCCGGTGCGAGATACATAAAGAAATATGTGAGTGGCAGCTATACCGCACAGATGCCATTCCAAATTGTATACCGCAGTTCTCCAACAAACAACAAATCATCCATAGATGCACAGATGGTTCTGGAGAACTTGAGCAAATGGCTGGAAGATACCGGCATTGAATTTGCTGATCCACACATGACATTACAGGAAATTACCCGTACATCTGTAGTTCTGCCAATCATGCAGGATGAAAAACAGATGGGTTACGGCGTAAATATGCAACTTATATATTTTTACAAAAAATAACAGGAGGAAATACACATGGCATTAGATCGTACCAACATGGTGTCCTTATTGGACATCGGAGCACTTACTGGCTCTACAGAGAAACTTGCCGAGATGGGCGATGGCTATACGGAACTGACAGAGGACTGGGGACCAAACACCGAATCTAAGCAGTACGTAAATATGAAGAATGCGTCCAATACAGTAAAGGGATATGCGTTTTCTATGACACCATCCCGCGAATATCTGTCTGATGATATGCAGACCGCAATTGACACGATGTTCAAGACATTCCCGACGGGGGATAAATGTAATACATATTATTACAGATATTACAAGACTGACATTAAATCCGGCACAGGTGATTGCATTCGCCTTCCGGTTACAGTTTGCCCATCAAGTACCGGTGGATCAGGTGGAGATACCCTTACATCATCTATCCAGATTAATGGTAATGGAGAAGTGGAACAGGGAACAATCACAATCGGTGCTGGCGGCACATTTACCTGGAAGAAAAAGGAAGATGCTGCGAGTGCAGGATCAAAGGAATAGGTGTTAATCAACAATTAGCATATTCGGGACGCGTACCTCTCTTTCGCGCCCCGAATTAAGAGAGGATGGTAATTTATGGCAGATATTAAAAATATTTCTTTTGATAATGGAATTAAGAAAATCGAAGTGAATGACGTGGACGGGAACCATATCACAACACTTTTAATCAATACGGCGGATGCTGCCACAGTAAAGAGATTTGTGGAGCTGGCCAATAATCTGGAAGATGTAGTCAATTCCGGCGAGGATAAGATTGCAGTCTACAAAGAAAAGTACAAGGAATACGAACATAAAGAGTTTGATGATCTTCCGGACGATGTGAAAACGAATATTATCGTGGATGCTTCAGACATGCACATTGGTATTCTGGAGGGAATGATCCGGGAAATTGATGCACTGTTCGGAAAAGATACCATTAAAAATGTTTTTCATGAGTGCTATGAATTGAATGAGAATTTCGTGCCGGATGAAGATGCTTTGGTAGATTTCGTGAATACCGTAATGCCGGTGATGAACGAATTGTTTAAGACGAGAACAGAAGCAATCCACAGGAAGTATTCTCCGAACCGTAAAGCACGCAGGCATAATCGCAATAAGCATAACAAGAATAAGAATCAGCTGATCCAGGAGTACAAGGACGCAAAGCATGAATAATGTTCTGATCGATGATCTGCCGGAAGAGTGGCACGGATACAAAGTGAATACAGATTTTACGATTGGCATCCAGATGTTGCAGGCGAAATATGATCGCGCTCTGACGGATTATGAGAAAAGTGACATGTTCGTGTGGCTCATGTTTGCTGATGAAGATGAGAACGGGGAAGAGTATCTTCGGGATCATCCACAGGGGAAAGATCTTGGCGAATGTGTAGAGTGGTTCCTTTCCGGATGGTTCCATGATAACCCGGACCCGGACGTGGACAAGACACGCGTGGTTGACTACGATGTTGACCAATGGCGCATCTATGCTGATTTCCGGCAGATCTATGGTATTGATCTTGCTACCACGGATATGCACTGGTGGATGTTCTGCGGTCTGCTTTGGAATATGCCGTACAAGCTATCCAGTTTTTTACAGGTGGTATCGAAGCGGCAGGAGAAGCCCGACAACAATACATCGGCAGAATATCGCAAGGCATTGCGCAAGGCACAGAAGATCTATGCTTTGGAGCAGCCGGAAGAAAAGAGAGAGTACACAGCAGAAGAAAAAGCCAAAATTGACGATTATGATCGCATGATGGCAGAAATTCGCGGCGGAAAGTAGGTGAGCGGATGGCGGATTATGACGCAAGCATAAGAATAAACACTCTCATAGAAACTAAAGGAGTGTCAGTAAAATTACGAGAATTAGAAAATAGATTATCAAAGTTTGCAAAAAAGGCGTCTGCATTAACCGATGAAATGCGCAAGATGGAATCTACAAAAGTTCCAACAGATGAGTTTGCGGCTGCGAAGAAGCAGATAGAAGAAACTGCCAAAAAGATGAATACGCTTAATGATCGCATGGAGAAATTTATAGCCATAGGGGGAAAAACAGATAGTCGTGCGTTTAAATCTATGCAGTATGATTTAGATCAGCTAACAAAGACGTTGGAATCGGCAAAAGGCGAGGCGCAGGATTATTTGGATTCCGGAACTGCTTATAAGAGTGTTGATGATATAAAAGCATCTACAGAGTATCAGAAAAAAGCAGAACAGCTATCTGAAATTAATGCACAGATGAGCGTTACATCTCAGAAAATTGCAGAGTTATCTGCAAAAGAGGAAGCTGCAGCATCAAGTACTGATCGTTTAGCTGCGAAAGGTGAAGCAACGGCAAGTAGTGCCGAAAATATAGCACAAGAGGAAACGCGTGTTGGTAATGAAGCCGACAAGGCTGATAAAAAAACAAGAGGCTGGTTAGATTCTTTCAAATCCAAGGCAAGAGCTACAGGCGAGAAGGTTTCCGGGCTGGCATCCCGTTTGAAATCCGCAGGAGCATCACTTAAAAATTTTGTAACACATGGCAAAAGTGGAAGTGGAATGCTTGGGACGTTTGCATCCAGATTAAAAGGCATCGCACTTTCCATGTTTGTGTTTAACTGGATCACCAAGGCTTGGAATGCAATGCTTTCTGCTATAAAAGACGGGACAGGAAATATTGCAAAATATTCGGGAGATGTAAATGCCAAAATGTCACAGCTCACAAGTGCTGTGGCAACTCTTAAGAATGCATTTGGGGCGTTAGCTGCTCCGATTATCAGTGCTGTTGCTCCAGCACTTACTTCGCTGATAAATATGCTCACCGGAGCATTGAATAAGATAAACCAGTTTATATCTGCACTTACTGGCGGGAAAACGTGGATAAAGGCAACGAAACAAGTAAAGAATTATGCCGGCGGACTAAAATCTGCATCTTCTGGTGCAGAAAAAGCGGCGAAATCTGCCAAAAAGTTAAAGGGACAATTACAATCTTTTAACGAATTAAATGTGATTAGTTCGAACGATTCTGGTGGATCTGGTGGTGGATCTGGTGGATTTGGTGGAGGTGGGGGTGGCGGAGTTGGAGATATGTTCACGACAGAGAACATTGATCCGAAAATTGCCAGCCTTGCAAAGAAGATAAAAGAAATTCTTAAAACCGATGACTGGTCTGAAATCGGAGAAATGCTTGGGAAAAAGCTGAATGATGCGCTGGCCGGAATTCCCTGGAACGGAATAAAAAAGCAGGCACGCCATATAGCAAGTGGCATTGCAACCTTATTAAATGGATTTCTTGATGGAACAAACTGGGAACTTGTTGGAAGCACTATTGCAGAAGGACTCAATACAGCTATTGCGTTTGCACAGACGTTTGTACATAAATTCGATTTTAAACAGTTTGGTAAATCTATAGGGGAAACATTTACAGGAATTTTCCGGACGTTCGATTGGAGCGGTTTAGGAGATACTCTTGGAACTGCAGTTACTGGTCTATTCGATACGCTTAATGGGATTTTTTATAATACCGATTGGAAAGCACTTGGAAAAGGAATTATTGATGGAATTGGAGCTTTTTTCAAGGCAATAAAGTGGAAGAGTATTGGAAAATCTATAAGCGGAGCACTGCATTCCCTCTTAACTTTTTTGACCGGTGCGGTAAAGGAAATAGATTGGAAAAAAACCATTGAATACATTGGAACATCAATCGTAGATTTCTTTAAAGGATTTGACTGGAAGGGGCTTGCTGGAGATATTGGAGAGTTCCTTGGAACAGCGCTTAAATCTGTGGTAAACCTTGCAAAAGCTATTGGAGAATTGATTGCGGATGGATTTAGTAATGCAAAAGAATATTTCCAAGACAAGATAGAAGAATGCGGAGGTAATATACCCAAAGGAATTTTAAAAGGAATAACAGATGCTCTGAAAAATATTGGAACATGGATTAAGAAAAATATATTTGATCCATTTGTGAAAGGATTTAAAGATGCGTTTGGTATCCATTCTCCGGCAAAAAAGATGAAGCCTATTGGAAAGAATATATTTCTTGGTGTAATTGATGGTTGGAAAGAAAAGATAAAATCATTTAGCTTTTCAAAGTTAGCAAAGGAAGCCCTTAAGTTAATCCAAACGGGATTTAATGGGGCAAAATCCGTAGTAAATGTTGCAATTTCTTTGATAAAAAAAGGCTGGACTACATTAAAAAAATTTGTCGGAGAAATAGGGGCGAAAGCCTTTTCTCTTGCAAAAAAAGGCTGGACTACAGTATCAAAATTTGTTGGAGAGATCGGCAAAAAAACATTTTCTCTTGCAAAAAAAGGCTGGACTACAGTATCTAAGTTTGTTGGAGAAATTGGTAAAAAAGGCTTTGGACTGAAAAAGGATGGCTGGACTACCTTAAATAAGTATGTAGGAAAGCTGGATAAAGTAGCCGTGAAATTATATAAGAGCGGCTGGAAATCCATAAACAGCTTTGTGGGAACCACGGTAAAAGTTGGCATACAGTTGATAAAAGATGGATGGAGCAGCTTTAAAAACTGGCTTGGAATTGGAAATGATAATTCTTCATCGAAGAAAAGAACAGCCAAGAAAGCCGGCGGCGGCATCTATACCGGTGGCATGTGGCATAACATAGCACATTATGCAGTAGGAACCGAGAACGCACCGGCCGGACAGCTTTTTATCGCGCGTGAAGCAGGACCGGAGCTTGTCGGAACAATTGCAGGACATACGTCCGTTATGAACAATGACCAGATTGTGGCATCTGTATCGGATGGAGTTGCGCGTGCGGTACGATCTGTAATGGCATCCGGAAACCAGAATGTGAATGTTGTGTTTAAAGTGGAAGGAGATCCGAATGGAATCTTCCACGTAACACAGCAGAAAGCAAATGAATACTACCGGGCAACCGGAAACCCAGCATTTTTATTTTAGGAGGTGGATTGAATGGGATACGGCGGTTATTTAATCAAAGTCGGAAATTACACAGTTCCATTTGACTGCATACTGGCCAGCACATTTCAGTCCCCCTTACTGGGGCAGGACAAAGATTCGTACAACGATGACAATGGGAAGTTACACAGGACAGCATTAAAGAACCAGGTTCTTAAGGCAGAGTGGCAGACTCCGGCCATGAACGAAAATAAGTTTAATGCATTTATGAGTAACATAAATAAACAATATGTGGAGCAGCGGCGTGAAAAGAAATGTCTTGTGACGGCATGGTGCCCGGAACTTATGAAGTATGTAACAATGTATTGTTATGTTCCCGATGTCACTCCGATAATCGGGTATGCAGATGAAAAAACGATTGAATATGACGGTTGGCGAATTGCTTTTATCGGATATGGCGGTGAGATTTTATGATAGGTGGCAAAAACAAGGAGCTTTATTATGAAAGCTCCATTGATAAGCAACTTAATATAGAAGTAATCGGAACGAAACATGTGATTGACAACTCCATGAGAGAACAGGACACATTCACGCTGACCGAGACTCTGAATGACGGTACGGAACTGAAATTTGGTTCCTGCCTGCCGAATCAGATTTCTTTTACCGGACGTGAGGTACCAATTGCCACAAAAGGTATGAAGTTACGTGTTACGGAAACTCTGGAAGGAAATGAGGATGATCCGTTTGAATATGGTACATATACGGTACAGTCTGATACCCCGACAGCAGACCGGACAAAGCGCCAGATCACGGCATACGATGCCATGTACGGTATTATCAACGCTGACGTGAAAAGCTGGTATGACGGTTTATCTTTTCCAATGACTCTTAAGCAGTTCCGGGATAGCTTTTTTACGCACCTTGGAATTGAACAGAAAGAGACAACCCTTGTTAACGATTCCATGACAGTAAACAAAACGCTGGTAACTACACAGTCCGATGATTCCAGCGTGACCGCAGAAGCTACGATAAGCGGCAAGACAATCATCGAAGCAATTTGTGAGATCAACGGGGCATTTGGAAATATCGGGAGAGACGGTAGATTTGAGTATGTGATTTTAAAGGCAATTACATCTGCACTGTATCCGGCAGAAGATCTGTACCCGCGTGATGATCTCTTTCCTTCGGATGCGAACACCGAAAGCATGACCGGCCATTATATATCACATTTGACTATGAAGCGTTCCAGAGCCAAGCAATAACACAGTTGGAGATCCGGGCAGATGATTCTACTGCCGGGGCTATTGTGGGAACGGCGGGCAACAATTATACAATTTCCGGTAATTTTTTAATATCGGATAAGACCGGGGCAGAAATGAAGCAGATTGCGAATAATCTGCTGCCGGTAATTGCACAGGCAGCATACACCCCGATAAAGAGCAGCGAGTGCGTGGGGAATCCGTGTTTAGAGTTGGGAGATCCAATCCGGTTTAACACGAGCCGGGAGATTGTGGAGTCTTATATTCTGCAGCGAACCCTTACCGGTGTGCAAAGCAAGCGTGACTCGATTGTATCTACAGGAGCAGAAAAACATACCGCGCAGAACCAAACCACGCGAGAAATGGTGGAGTCATTAAAAAGACGAACACATACCCTGGAGGAAAATGCCGATCATCTGCAATCCACGTATGAGGATTTAGAGGAACAGACAAATACCAAGTTTGAGCAGACCGCAAAAAGCATTTCTGCAGAAGTCAATCGTGCACAAAAAGCGGAAGGGCAATTAGACGCATCATTGGAATTGAAGTTAGGCAGAGACGAGAACGACCAAGTTATTTCGATGATTAATGCCAGTGCTGACCAGATTATGCTTCGTGGCAACAGACTTATAATTGAAAGCAATAACTTCGAGCTTGATGGAAACGGAAGAGTCACAATTATTGATTCACTAAACTTCCTATCAACAGCGCTTGGTGACAACCTGACAATTATTGGACTTGATGGTCGAGGAAAGCCATTGCTTCAAAACATTCTTGTCGACACAGGATCAGTAACAGACCAAGATGGTGTAGCCTTAGGTGATCATGCTAGTACTGCAGACTATGCAACAAACGCAGGTTCGGCAGAAACAGCAAAAAGTGCTACACAGTGTATCAAAGCGTCGACTGCATATTATTTGCAAGGTATTGGACTGAATGAACATGTACAGATTTCTGGAAACGGAAACCTAATTCCAAATTCTAGCAGTATTGCTTGTGGTACTTCGCCAAATCCGTTTAAAGTCGGATATTCTAATGAAGGATGGAAAACAACGTCCGACCGCAGAAAGAAAAAGGATTTCCGAAAACTGTTAGAGGATGATCGGTTTGAAAGATTTTTCGAGTTGTTACAACCGATGGAATATCGGCTTATAGAAAATGATGAGAAAATGCACATGGGATTTGTTGCACAGGATGTCGAACAGGCAATGACGGATTGTGACATATCTGAAAATGAGTTTTACGGACTGGAACATACAGTATTCTCCGAAAAAGATTTTGAATCTAACGAGGAATGGAAAAATTTCTTAGAGCGGAATGGTGGCGCAAATGATATGTATACATTGTGCTATCAAGAGTTTATTGCGCTTAACACTGCCATGATACAGAAACTGCAGAACAGATGTAGTGATTTTGAACAAAGATTATCAGCGTTAGAAAGGAGTGTGAACCATGCAGAAAATTTATAGCCGGACATACTGGGAGAATTTTCCAAGCGAGAATACAGCTATTGATGCCATGCGGTTAAATAATATGGAAGCCGGCATTGATAATCTGGATGATCGTGTGGTTGCTATGGATGCGGCGAAGGTCGATCTGACAAAGGCAAATGAACTTGTGAAAGAAATTCTGTGGGATGAACCCAAGGGAACGATCACTGTTGTGAAAATGAACGGTTCCAAAGCAGTCATTGATACTAAGTTGGAAAAGCTGGCCGTAAACTTTACATATGATCCGCAGTCGCAGCAGTTGATTATCACGCTGGACGATGGCACGTTGCAGAACGTGGATTTATCCGCGCTAATCACGCAGTATGAATTTCTCGAATCCGATACAATCGCATTTGCAATCGGCAGTGACGGTAAGGTGTCCGCAATCGTGAAAGAGGGAAGTATTCAAGAAAAGCATCTGCGCCCGGATTATCTTGCAGATATTAAAGTGGAATCTGCCAAGGCTGTAGCATCTGCCAAAAGTGCAGGAACGTCCGAAACCAACGCGGCGGCAAGTGAAGCAACGGCGAAAAAGTCGGCTGATTCCGCAAGTGCATTTGCAACGGCTGCAGGAAAATCTGCAAGTGCAGCGGCCGCATCTGAAAAAAACACAAAGCTATCCGAAACTAATACGACTGCCAATGCAAATGTGGCAGAGGAAGCAAAGAACGCGGCTACAGCAGCAAGCGAAGAAGCGAAAGATCTCGTAACAGATGTTGAACAGAAGATAAAGGACGGTGCCTTTGCCGGTCCACCCGGAATCCAAGGTCCAAAAGGAGATAAGGGCGACAAAGGAGATAAGGGCGACAAAGGAGATAAGGGCGACAAGGGTGATACCGGAGAGACTGGCGCAAGCGGAATAATGACGCCGGTGAATGGTATGTATTACCTGTCTGGTGATCCGGACGGAAACCTCTGGTGCTATTACACAGATGGCGCTACTGCACCAAAATTTGAAACTGATAGCAATGGAAACATTTACTACATAACGCCGGATGCGTAGAAAGGATAGAATATGGCAAGAGTTTTAATCGGAAATTTTAAAGGCCCAAAAGGAGATAAGGGAGATACAGGAGAAGGAAAAACAGGACCAGCGGGTGCAGCTGGACAGCGCGGTAGCCGTTGGTCGGAGGGAACGGCAATCACCGGCACAAGTACCACGGCAACTGTGTTTAGCGGCACCGGAATCGCAGATGCACTTGCAAATGATATGTATATGAACACATCCACTGGAAATGTGTATAGATGTACTGTTGGTGGTGCAGCGGCAGTGGCGAAGTGGGTTTTTGCGGGGAATCTAAAAGGTACGAAGGGCGATAAGGGAAATACAGGAGCGAAAGGAGCGACGGGGCTAAAGGCGTTGCAACCAAACCGGAGATGGACAAGCACCTTTACCACGGTTGGAGCAACCGCATCGGCACCGTTTACAGATTTTAATAGAAACCCAGTAGTTGGGGATGTATTTATGAACGTTGATGGAAGCTCAAATATCGGGCAATGGAAAATTACCGCCATTTCTGGAACAACCGCAACATTCCAGCTGATATCGTATGTATCGGCAAAGGGCGCGAAAGGCGATACTGGTGCATCCGGAACGGCAGACACAACATTTACGGAAGCGGCTACATTGACTAAGCTTGCATCCGGAGAATCATTTAAAGCAATGCTTGGAAAGATTGCAAAGGCAGTGTCAACTATATTTGATAAGTTTGATAAAAAAAACATCGTCAATAATCAGACAACGACTGTGGCGGGATTTGCACTGGACGCACGACAGGCAAACCCTAATATTGATGGATCGCTCGCAAAGCAGATAAGTGATTTAAACGGCAGTTTAGAGAATCTAAATAATTTTACAGACATTCCAAGCAATTCTGATTTAAACGACATTAAATTTTTCAATGTTGGCAAATATTGTTGCTCGCTTAATATTGTTGCAGAAACAGTTTTAAATTCACCATTTACCACTGCGTTTACTATGGAAGTATTTTACTCTGCGGGAACGCCTAACTATATCGCTCAAAAAGCAATAGAATTTGCTAGCGGGCATTGCGAATGGCGAATGAGAGATTTAGGAAGTGGTACTATAGTGCAAGATTGGATACAACTTTATTAGCCCCATTTGTCATACATATAGCAAAAGATATGATCAATTCTCGAAATACTGTTGCCACCATCTTGGTAATATATTGCAAGTTCTCCATTAGCATTTAAAGTACACGGTATGTTGTTACCGTTAATTGCTGGTAGCGTCATATATATATACTTTTGTGGGTTTGGCAATCCTTTCAAAAGAATTGCACCATTTTCTAGTTTGGTTGGTGTTATTTCCATTATCACCTGTGCCATGAACCCATTACGGATATATGATGCACTACCAGTTGCATTCACCAGTGTACAACGCTTTTCTGCCGTTTAAGAAAATATATCGAACAAATATTCGAACGTAACTTATAAACCATTTTTATTATAGAAAGGAAAAAATCATGGATAAAATTATTTTAGCCAACAAAACAGAATTCGAGGTTGCTGACGGTGCAAGCCTTGGCAACATTCAGATCAAGGCGGAGAATTTTGACACCGTTAAGACAATCACAGATGCTTTCACAGCGGACAATCTGGCAGAAGTGACATTTGAACATAACGGCGAAACGGCCGGAAAGTACACCGATCTGAAATCCGATGGGTTTGCATACATACCGAACACGGACACAGACGGGAAAGAGGATGGAACTTACACCGTCACAATCCGCCTTAGAACCAAAACCGACATTGAAAAGCGTCTGGACGCATTGGAAGCAGGACAAGTAACTCTGCAGCAGGGGCACGAGTCCAATGCCGGTGCTATCGAAGATCTGGCCGGAATGATCGGAGGTGAGGAATAATGGCATGTGGCAATCTTATTAAATTTTACGTTCGCAGAATCACAATCGACAAGAAAATGACGATTGATGATGTACCGGAACGCTGGCGTGAACAGGTACGGGCATCTTCGGGTGCCCCATTTGGTACAAACAGTGCATGATCTGGCGGTATACTTATGGCATAAGATAAAAGGGGAAACTATATGATTAAATTTTTGTCCGATAACTGGCAGCTATTAACTGCCCTTATAGGTGCTGTGGCGTTTCTGTATCGACAGGTAATTGCCACAAGAAAAGGAGTTCGAGCGTTGCTCCGTGCCGACCTGATCCGTCTGTATAATAAATACCATGACGATCTTAAATATTGCCCGGTATATGTAAAACAGGCGCTGGAAGATGAATACCAACAGTACCATGCTTTACACGGGAACGGAGTAGGAACACAGCTGTATAACGCATTGATGGCTCTTCCAACAGAGCCACAGGAAGGAGAGTAATATGTTAAAGAATTGTGTATTCAAAGTATCAGTAAACACGCAGAAATGGGCAAAGGCTGCAGCAGTCAGAGCGGTAAAGACTATGGCGCAGACAGCTATTGCTGTTATCGGAACAAGTGCAGTTGTGTCAGCAGTAGATTGGAAGATGGTTGTATCTGCATCTGTTGTAGCAGGTGTTGTATCACTGCTCACGAGCGTAGCCGGAATCCCGGAAGTAGAGGAGGGGTAATTACATATGAAAATCAATGTACATGCCGGGCATAACCCGGATGGAAAGATCGCCTGCGGTGCTGTTGGACTCATCAAGGAGTCCACAGAGGCACGCGAGGTCAAGAAAGAAGTGATCCGGCTCCTTAGAAAGAAAGGACACAAGGTGTATGATTGCACCTGTACCAATGGGACAAGCCAGACGGATGTCCTGAAGCGGATCGTAACAAAGTGCAACAAGCACAAGGTGGATCTGGATATTTCGATTCATTTTAATTGTGGAGTCGGGGATAAGAAAGGCAATGGTAAAACGACCGGAACGGAAGTGTATGTGTACAGTGAGAAAAGCGCAGCGAAGCCAGCAGCAGAACGTGTTGTTGAAGAGATTGCGGATCTTGGCTTTAAAAATCGTGGTGTAAAGATCCTGACTGACCTGTATGTGCTGCGCCGAACAAATTCTCCAGCTATGTTGGTGGAATGTTGTTTTGTCGATGACAAGGACGATGTGGAGCTGTATGATGCCGAGAAGATGGCAGCCGCAATTGTTAGTGGGATTCTTAGCAAAAAGAAAAAGTAGATGACACGAAAGATGACACGAAATTAAATAATCTCATAAATAAGCCGTTCTATTGCTTTTATATGCGGGTTCGACTCCCGTCTAGTCCACTAAAAAAGGTGCTTAAATAAGCACCTTTTTATTTTAACAATTCCGTGATATTGATTACAAGATTATCATAAATACATACCTGTATATCATCATCAAAACGGTATTGATCTGACTTTTCTGGTGAATCCGGTTTGGCGGTGCCAAATGAAATTATAGCATAATATCGTGAGTGTTATTTTAGTGGAAAAATTACGAAAAAAGTGATAGCATGATAGCATAGAAAATAACCAAAGATGAAGGAGAAGAAATGTTTCGACTGGTGGCAGATATTACAGAATTAAATATTGATCAGGTAAAGCTTCCGAAGATTCCGGGACTGGGTATGCTTATGAAGCTTCCAAATAAACAAAAAATTTCCATGATTGTCAGTGTTTTAAATGCGCAGAAAGGTCAGTTCCTTCCAAAATGGCAGGAGGCAGTGAATCAGAAGTGGGGGCAGTTGCAACTTTTGGATTATCAGGTGGAACAGCCGGGGGACGGAAGCTGTCTGGCGCGCATCCGGATTGATGTGGGAAATGCGGATTACGATAAAGCGATTGATTCGGTCATTCCGCATGTGTTTCAGGAAAAGGATGCCCATACGGTGCTCGGTGGGGATTATGCCGGATCTGGAAACCTGCAGGAAGTGATGCAATTTATGCACAATGCACCGACGGCGGCAAAGAAGGAATTTTACATTGTAAAGACATTAAGCGTGGAAAAGAAAACAATTGCAAGAAACTTTGAAAACAGTGCGGCTTCCCAGGGAGCGGTACTTCGAATTGGAAGTCTGCGTTTTTTCCTGAAACAATCCTAAAAAGGCAAAGGAACAAAAGATGTTAGGAAATACAAAAGGTAAAATGATTAATCAGTATGTGCCGGATTATGTACTCTATGATCTTGAGACAACCGGTACTTCGAGTAAATATGACGAGGTTATTGAAATTTCGGCTGTCAAAGTAAAAAACGGCGTGGTTACAGAAGAGTTCAGTCAGCTTGTGAATCCGGGCAGACCGATTCCCAGCGCGGCAAGTGCAGTAAATCATATCACGGATGATATGGTGGCGTTTGCACCAATGTTTGATTCCGTATTGCAGCAATTTCTTGCTTTTATCGGAGATGATGTGCTGGCAGGACATAATATCAATCGTTTTGATATGAAATTTTTGTATCGTGATTGTGAACGGTATTTCGGTCAGACACTAACCAACGATTACATTGACACACTGAAACTGGCACGGCTCTGTCTGCCGGAACTTTCGCATCATCGTCTGGGGGATCTGGCACAGTATTACGGGATTTCCAAAATGCAGATACACAGAAAATATATGATATATGACGGAAAAACTGTGAGGAGGAGTGTATGAAAACAAGGGAAGAGGCGCTGGCATATGCATTGTCTTTTCCGAAAACCTATCAGGAGGCACCGTTTCATGATAATAACTGGCAGCTTGTGCGGGTAGAGGGAAGCAAAAAGGCGTTTTTATGGACCTATGAGAGGGAAGGATACATTAATTTAAATGTGAAAGCGGATCCGCAGTGGCGTGATTTCTGGAGAAGTACCTATGCATCTGTCATTCCGGGATGGCATCAGAATAAAGATCATTGGAATACCATTATTCTGGATGGTACCGTTCCGGAGCAGGAAATCCAGCGTATGATTGCGGAAAGCTATGATCTGGTTACGGACAGTCCGACCAGACGGATTTATGAAGCGGTTAAAAAAATTCCGCGCGGAAAAGTGGCAACATATGGACAGGTTGCGGAGATGGCCGGAAATAAAAAGATGGCACGCGCCGTGGGAAATGCATTGCATAAAAATCCAGATCCGGAGAAGATTCCCTGTTATCGTGTGGTGAACGCAAAGGGAGAATTAGCTGGAGAATTTGCGTTTGGTGGAGAAGGTGCGCAGGCAAGGCTATTGCAGGCGGATGGAATTGCAGTTGTCGATGGACGTGTTGATTTAAAAATCTATGGTATATAAGTCGTTGTTTTGCTGCGTGTTCCGTTCCTCTTGCAAAAATCAAAAGCCTCAGATCATGCCGTGAATCACCAATTTATAAAAAATTAAGAAAATTGTTAGCAGACATGCTTGACGAGTGCTAAAAACAATGCTATAACAAAACTGAAGCAAAGATATAAGTACGTCTTAGTGGAAAATGCTCTGACTGAGATGGAATGACAGGAAGTGCATTTTAGAAAGCAGTTCCTGTTTTTGTGATTGGTGAGGTGATAATTATGGCAGCAAAAAGAGATTTTTACGAAGTTTTGGGAATAGATAAAAATGCAGACGAAGCAACGATTAAAAAGGCATATCGAAAACTTGCCAAAAAAT
>ERZ1034626.1117-NODE-1117-length-18525-cov-4.942501_pt1 | contig 18525 bp, 16 predicted proteins | sample MGYA00520652_ERZ1034626 | MGnify/ENA primary metagenome ERZ1034626 (study PRJEB33766, sample SAMN09781765) | gut metagenome | biome: gut microbiome | host: Homo sapiens | place: Madagascar | study: EMG produced TPA metagenomics assembly of the PRJNA485056 data... | reverse complement strand
TCAATAATTTTCAACTCTAAAGTTTCATTAGCATCTTTCTTGTTTTCAACTGGTTGGATTTTGCTACAATTAAAAAGCAACTCATTAATGATATTATAATCAACCAAATCTCTCTTTATTGATGGCCTGTCACATCGATGCAGTCTTCTCATCGGACAAACATAATAGCCATGCAAACTTCCAGATACCGCATGAATAATCATGGTATTACCACAAGCCTCGCACTTCATAACTGTTCGAAGTAGATTTATCAACATAGGATTTTTGCTACTATTGCTAATACCAAAAGGTGCCAACCGAATTTCCTGCACAGCGTAAAACAAATCATCTGATATGACTCTGGGATAATAGCCAGCGATTTCACTTATTCCTTTACCTCTTGCACGATATGAAGGTACGCATATACCTATCAGAGCTTTATTCGCTAATAATTTTTCAATTACAGAAGGCCCCCATGCACTTTCTTTTCCTGAGAAATTTTTTACAGCATGATCATTTAAATACTTGGCTATTGCATTCAATGAGCGCCTTTCCATCCTGAGTTTAAAAATTAGCTCAATAGTTTTCACCCTGTCGGGGTCTGGAACAAAAGCCGTTCTTTTGTCATCTAAGGATAGCCATCTCGGACAAGACGCCGTCATAATCGTACCTGATTCCAGTGCATCCTGCCGTTTTTTCTTCCATGATAATTTAACCCGACTTGACTTTATCTCGCTTTCTTCATTTGCCCTTTGTGCTATAAGTATGGCTTTTATTAATGAATATGGCTCATTCAAAGAGTCAATATTATAGACTGTATTGTCGCAAAGAGTTATAACATCAATACCGTGATTCAAAATCAATTTCAGACGTTCAATCGCTTCACCGACTTTTTCTCTTGAAAGCCTGTCCAGACTTTCAACTAACAATGTAGTTCCTGGCAATATATAACCATGCTCTATAGCATCTAAAAATTCCGAAAAAGCTCCTGATTGTGCATGCTTTCCTTTGAATGCACTTAATCCTAAATCTTCATATGTTATGGTATCAAGATAATAATCACTATTTACCTTTAACCATTCAGCAATAAGTCTTCTCTGTCGGTTTAATGAGTCGCCAGACATCTGACCTGGTGATGAAAATCGCATATATGCTATGGCTTTTTTCATGGTGACACCTGCTAACGTATGTTTTTATAAACCTTAGTGGTGAGATATAATTTTTGTTTAATTTTTATTTAAAAAGACAATTAAGGTCACATTATCTTGAATATACAACAATAATCGTATTGCAATTTTCTTACACCATAATCTTGAAAGCACAAAAGAATACATAAAAAAAAATAAAGACATTAACAAAAAGCATAAAACGAGGCTCATATAAATATAAGAGCCTCCATATTTTAGTCGTTTAGAAACAAATTATTTTTAATGTGGTGTGCTTCGTGACAATAAATTAATAACCAACACTCCGGCACAAATCAACATCATGCCTATAATGGCTGGCATGTCCAGCCGTTGGCCGAAAAATCCCCATGACAGTAAGCTAATCAGGACAATACCGACTCCTGACCAGATAGCATAAGCAATCCCTGTAGGAATATAAGCCAGCGTCTGCGCTAATAACCAGAATGATGCACAATAACAAATAATTGTACCAACAGATGGCCATAACCGTGTAAAACCTTCTGAAAACTTCATTAAGGTTGTACCAATGACCTCTGCAAGTATTGCACCACCAAGATAAATATAAGGGTTCATAGCATATTCTTTCCTGTTCAAACTGGAGAGAATTGTACTACAGTTTGAACTCAACTCACCTGTTTCATCATTGTGTACCCATTGATGTTCTTTTATATACCCTCAATACCCGTTTCATCGCGGCACTCTGGCGACACTCCTTAAAAATCAGATTCGTGCTCACCTTTCCTTCCCGTTCTTCTCTGGTAGCGAACCGGTAATACACCGTTCGCCAGACCTTACCATCAACGACCAGGATTCCTGCCCGCGCCATTTTAGCCGCAGCCTGATTTATGCTGGTTACGGTTGCGCCTGTTACCGCGGCAACGTCCTGTGCACAGAAGCTCTTATGCGTCCCCAGGTAATGAATAATTGCCTCTTTGCCCGTCATACACTTGCTCCTTTCAGTCCGAACTTAGCTTTAATTTCTGCGATCTTCGCCAGAGCCTGTGCACGATTTAGAGGTTTAGGCGCAATCACTTTCGTCTACTCCGTTACAAAGCGAGGCTGGGTATTTCCCGGCCTTTCTGTAATCCGAAATCCCCTGAAAGCACAGCGGCTGGCTGAGGAGATAAATAATAAATGGGGGGGCTGTATGCACAAAGCATCTACCGTTAAGTTAAGAACGAGTATCGAGATGGCACATAGCCTCGCTCAAATTGGAGTCAGGTTTGTGCCAATACCAGTAGAAACAGACGAAGAATTTCACACGTTAGCCGCATCCCTTTCACAAAAGCTGGAAATGATGGTGGCGAAAGCAGAAGCAGATGAGAGAGACCAGGTATGACAACCACTGAATGCATTTTTCTGGCAGCGGGCTTCATATTCTGTGTGCTTATGCTTGCCGACATGGGACTTGTTCAATGACACCTCAGCAGGAAAACGCCCTTCGCAGCATTGCCCGTCAGGCTAATTCTGAAATCAAAAAAGCCAGACAGCAGTTTCCGGATAAAAACGTCGATGACATTTGCCGTAGCGTACTGAAGAAGCACCGCGAAACGGTAACGCTGATGGGATTCACACCGACTCATTTAAGCCTGGCAATCGGCATGTTAAACGGCGTCTTTAAGGAACGATGAACATGAAAAGCAAAATCATCAGGGAGCTACAGGCTCCTTTTTTATTATTCGCATTCACCCTCAAGCGTATTAACCAACAATTCAGGGATTAATGGAAGATGGCAGACATCATTGATTCAGCATCAGAAATTGAAGAATTACAGCGCAACACAGCAATAAAAATGCGCCGCCTGAACCACCAGGCTATATCTGCCACTCATTGTTGTGAGTGTGGCGATCCGATAGATGAACGAAGACGCCTGGTCGTTCAGGGTTGTCGGACTTGTGCAAGTTGCCAGGAAGATCTGGAGCTTATCAGTAAACAGAGAGGTTCGAAGTGAGCGAAATTAACTCTCAGGCACTGCGTGAAGCGGCAGAGCAGGCAATGCATGACGACTGGGGATTTGACGCAGACCTTTTCCATGAATTGGTAACACCATCGATTGTGCTGGAACTGCTGGATGAGCGGGAAAGAAACCAGCAATACATCAAACGCCGCGACCAGGAGAACGAGGAAATTGCTCTTACGGTTGGGAAGCTGCGTGTTGAGCTTGAGGAAGTAAAACAACACGCTGAAGAATTATCCGAAACCAAGGCTGTTCGTAACCAATGGCGGCCAGATATTTGCCCAATAACCGGACGTACATTTTTCATGTGGATTGAGCATCCAACATTGGGAAATGTGCCGACATATGGTGGCCCATTAGATAGTTACACCATTCCAACAAAGGACGGTGACGGTGAGTTTTCATGTGAGCGTTACGATCATGATTTTGGCGGTTGGGTAGAAAGCGAATGTCTTGGGTTATATCTGATTGATGATAGAGAACAATGCAGGGTCTACGAACTGGAGGAACGCGTTAAAGAGCTGGAAACGCGGGAAGTTCATTTGCCGACTCGCTACGGCCTTCGATATGGACATCCGATAAATGATGATGAGCGCCACGTCATGATACCTAAAGAAAATGGCAGTTGGCTTTACCTGATTGACCTAGAACACGCATTACGCGTCGCTGGCATTCGCATCAAAGGAGAGTGATATGGCATTAACACACCGCGAACTCTGTCAGATTGCGTACAAGTTCCTTAAGCGCAACGGGTTCAAGGTTTGTTTTCATGACCGCTTTATAGCTGTAACCAGTACCGGAGAACAGCCAGATGCTATGGGATTCAGAAATTCAGCATCATGCCTGATAGAGGCGAAGTGTTCTCGTGCTGACTTGTTGGCAGATAGAAAAAAGCGTTTCCGTAAAAATCCCTCACTTGGCATGGGCGACTGGCGATTCTTTATTAGTGAGCCGGAAATTATTTCAGTTGAGGATTTACCTCCCGGCTGGGGATTACTTCACGTTGTTAACGGAAGAGTACGGAAAGTACATGGATGGCCCAGGGGTAATTGCTGTTGGGGTAATCCTGACGATAAGCCATTTACTGGGAATAAGCAGGTTGAATGCGATTACATGTTATCTGCATTAAGGCGCATGGAGTTGAGAGGGCACCTTAATGAAATATATGACGGTGTGATTGTTAATAAGAAAGAAGGAAACGCGGCATGATCACTATTACCAAAGGGCGACTGCTGACAATCAAGCAGTGGCGCGAAACATACGGACCGGGTAGCAACGTTGTACTGCCAGCAGAAGAAGCGGAAGAACTGGCACGAATTGCACTGGCAGCGCTGGAAGCCGAGCCGATAGGTTTCCGTTGCAGGCGCAATGATAACCTTGGTGATTGGAGTTACGTATATCATCGAGAGCCAGATGATTTTGAGCGCAAACATTTAGTGATAGAGGGCATTTACGCCGCCCCTCCAGCACCAGTAGTACCGGAAGAAAAACCAATGCCTAATCCTCTTAGCATGTACGCGGTTGATGCTGTTGCCGCTATTGCAGAGGTGAGAGGCTGGAACGCCTGCCGTGCCGCTATGCTTCAGTCCGGAAACTTTCGGGAAAACAAGAATTCGTCAACCAATAATTTTCGGGAAATCGCGGAAACGTCAACCAACTATCCGGTAATTCCTAGTGAGGTGTTGTCCGCAATCCTGAAGGTTGCCAAGATTCGTGCCGATTTCGATGATTTTGACGGTGACAGGCGAGGTATCGGTGATTGTCTGGATGAGGCTGAGCAAGAGCTTATCGTTACCATTAACAAATATGCCAGTCAGTTGGCAGCAGAACCGATAGCGACTAATGACGTTCGAGAGCAAACAGCCGTTCCGCCAGTTCCGGTAACTCCGGATGGTTGGATAAGCTGTAGTGATCGAATGCCAGAAATGGGAGAGCGACAATACTATGTGTTAGCAGCTGACTTTAAAAACAACTACCCACCAAGCATCCCCAACACTCAGGTCGGCGTATATGGCGACTGGTTTAATGATGGCAATCCCACTTGGGATGACGGTGATGGCGAAGACCTGCATCTCAAAGAAGTAACCCACTGGATGCCGCTACCAGAACCGCCGAAGGAGGTACGCCAATGACCTAGCCTGAAGCATTTGCAATTGTAGTGGCTGCCATTTTGATCGCACTGATTGTTTTTGCGATTTGCCGCTGGGGGTAAAATAGTTCACCTGCATGGAGATTTGATGCCGGGGAATTGTGGGGGAGCATTCAAACCTCTCCCCTTCCCGGTTAAAGACTCCATTGCTTTGCGGTCAGAGAGATACATCAGCTTCATCAGCTTCATCAGCTTCATCAGCTTCATCAGCTTAATGAAACGCATAGATCCGCCATGCTTTTTCAGCAAATACGCTGCCATTTGCGCAACTTTTTCTTCATTAAACATAAATCGGCTCTCTGTCTCACATGAAACACTCTTTCTGACTATATGTTAATAGCTCCGGTTATTACAGGTTAATGTGTGTTTATTTCTTAATCAGCCCCGCACTTCCGTACGGGGCCATTTCTGTTAATCCACTCCCACTTTTTTGTTGTACTCGCGGTTAAACCGATCCACGGCAACCTTCATATCCCGCTCTACCGATTTCACCATCGCCGCCTGCTGCGCCAGACTGAGAGAACTGTCGGCATAAATGGCATCGCGCTGTTTGCGCAAATCCTTCAGTCTCTTCCGGGTATCCTGCATAAGCCCGTTCATCAACAATTTTCCGTTGTTCTCGTCAATGAACGCCGTTCTTTCTGCACCGGTCAGACTCTTCAGCTCTGCGTGATACTGCGCAACCTCTGTCATCCGGTCGTACATCTTCTGCTGGTCTGCATACGGCATCACCTCACCCGAAATTTTCCCCAGGAAGGGCACCTGCTGTTCCGGTATATCAATACCATTCAGCGATTTCACCGCCGCATCCGTGGTTTTGGAAATGAAGCGCCCTGTCCCTCCGGAGATATAGTCAATCCAGAATTTCAGCGATTCCGGTGTGATATCCACCGCGCCGGGACGATACTGGCTGCCACCTGAGAACGCATTCAGCCAGGATGCAAACGCCTTGTACGCTTCTGGCGTTGAACGTCTTCCCAGCTGGCTGTCAGGTTTTGGTGTACCAAACGGCATGTTCTCCTGGTAAATCTGCGCCCCCATGAAGTTTTCATTCATGGCAAGGTTCGCAAACGGACGCAGAATGGTCGGTGCTGCGTTTTTCAGCAATGCCCCCGACAACGTTTCCGACGTCTCGCTGCCGATCGGGCTGAATGCTCCCAGGATACCGCCGACAACATTACCGGCAGCACGTGAAGCAGTCAGGTCGCCCGCTGCCACACCTTCAGCTGTATGACCAAGCAGGAAGAACACGTTGTACCCGTAAGGCAGAGGAATACTCCAGTACTCACCGGCCTTGCCCCCGAACATCGATTTCATGATGACGAGGTTACGCTCTTTCACATGAGACGGTACTTTGTCGTACCAGTTAACCCCGTCATCATCCTCACCCGCCACACTGCGGTTAAGCGAGCCAAGCAGATAACCCGCTCCCACAGCTGCAAGCACGATTTTCTGCGGTACATTGAGATTCTTCCAGCGAAGGCGCTCCAGTAACGGCCCGTCGCCATTAAGATGTCCGAGCGTTCTCACCAGGTTTGCGGTCCCCTGAATGCTGGCGTTGGCAAACATGTACAGCGAGTTCATCAGCATCCCCTGCTCACCACGACGGTTAAAGTTCACCGTCATGTTTTTGGCAAGAGACGCCGCCTGCTGGCGTGACAAACCGGCATCACGGGCGTGTTTATAGGCAGAAAGACGCAGAGCGTTTTCAACCGCGCCGTTGGCATCCTCGACCAGGTTCAGGAACGAATGCCATGCACCGATACTCTGGCCTTTCCATCCGCCCTTCGCCAGCGACACAAGGCGATCCATTTCCTTCTGCTGGCCCTCAAGGTCACCCATGTTAAACCAGCCGGTTTTACCTCCGTCCTCAACAAACTCTTTCCACACTTTCTGCCACTGTGCGCCTTTGCCCGTGAGGGTTTTACCCCGCAGACTTGCGTATACGGCTGACATGGCGGAACGGCTGTCTTTCACCACAGCCAGCGCGGATAAGTTATCCAGCCCTTTCAGTTTGCCGTCGCTTCTTCCCTGCTCAGCCTTCAGGTTCATCACCGCAGTCTGCACGTCACGGATGAAGTTACTGACCAGAAATTCCGGGTTATACGACGTGTTCACCGTTGCCAGGAAGCGGTTAACTTTCCCCAGCGTACGGATTACGGCGTTACTGGTTTCCGGCCCCATGTTCTTCATCGCACGCATCAGGCGCGGATCATGAAGTTTAATGTAGTAAGTTTTGCCGTCCTTTTTGGTGGTGAAGTAGCGATCCGCCATCATTGCCATCGGCACAGGGCGCTCGACAACTTCGCGAATGGTTTCACCAGTTTCCTGGTCCTTGCGCTCTGCAATCACACGCATTGTATCCGGTCTGTCATCAGTGAATACCTGCCAGTAATCCTTGTCGGGATTATCCTGTACCAGTTTCAGGAAGGCGTTACCCACTTCATTTTTGCGATTGCGGATCAGCGATTCACTCAAATCCTGTATCGCCTGAGTGGAAGGAGACTGTGCGCGGGATGCACGCCCCATGGCCTGCTTACTTTCACGCCCGCCGATGGTGAATCCCTTGCCTGTACGTGGCAGTGACACCACACCGTCAACATCCTGCCCTTTCAGGGGGACGTAGTAACGGTAGGCTTTCTGCCAGGCATCCACCACGCCGCTCTCTTCCAGTCCTGCCTCACGGATAATCTCACGGCGACGGGCCAGCATATCGTCAATAATCCCTGCCAGACGGTCATACTGTGCCTGTTTGCCGCTGTTACGCACACGCTGCATGATTTCCGCCGCTTCCGCGTTGGTCATCCCCGAACCGCCGTCCGGCATTTTCGGGTTGATTTTCGCAATATGCGCGTTACGTTCCGGCGCGTGACGGGCGTAGAGGTACTCATCCAGATCGGCCTGCGCAATTTTGTAGTCCGCCAGCAATTTGGCCAGCGGCTGAACGTAGCGCTCCTTCATTACGTTCAGGTCGTTTTCCGCCTTCCCGTGGAAGAGTTCTTCAGCCATATAGGCGTTATTGCTGTCATCTATTTTTCCGCCAGTTTTACGGATATTCTCCTGCACCGCCTTCAGCACCTGGAATTTATCCTGCATCTGGCGAACAAAACGGGATGCAATTGTCTCTTCCGGCGTCAGACTGCTGGTGCGGGAGTAATACGGCCCCTTGCGAATATCTTCAGGATAGAGTATTTTATCTACAGAGCCGCGATAAGAATGTTCCCCTTTGGGCAATTGAAGCCCTCTGTGCAGAAGGTTATCGCGGCTTAATTTTTTCTTCCGGTAAAGCGTTAATCCGGCTTTATCCAGACTATTTGCCTTATTCATTCCTCCTTCCGTACCGTAAACCGAAGCTACCTTGTTGATTTCCAGGCGCGACCGGACAGCCTTCATGTGTACCGCTGACACTACAGGATCACCATTTTTATCCATGGCATCAAGCAGCATCACAACCGCATTTCTTTCTGTCGCGGAACGGTAAATTGCATCCGGATCGTGCATCAGTTCCGGTAGTCTCTCGATAACATCCATCGGCACCACATGTTTCACTCCATTGGTGGCCTTACGCACAGTGTCGCGGGAGATAACCAGCGGCAAATCTGGTGCGCCAAGGTGACGCAATACCGGCGGCGTACGCCCGATGTTTACCGTTAAATCTGTGGTGCGCAGAGACTTCATCATTCTGGCAAGGTCATCACGATAACGCTCGCCCTCACCTTCCGGCACTTTGAACGGATCAGGCTTACCGCTACGGGAGTACTGAGACGATGCGTCCGCGCCATCCTCACGCGGCGTGTAACCTTCCCGCACACGCTGGCCTAACGTGCGAATAGTTTCGCGAACAAGTCTGATATCGTTCAGTTCCGTCGGCTTCAGTAACCCCGTACGACGCAGTACCCCTTTGACCAGGGCAACAACACGCTCCCATGCCGCCACGAATTTAATCGGCTGCTTCTCTGCCATATGCGCCAGAAATTCACCCGCCTGCACTTCCGGTGATTCCTTACCATAAGACGCATCAACCTTACGCCAGGCTTCACGGATGGTGGCGTTATCACTGTCACGGGTTTTCAGCACGGTCTTAATAATCGTCTGATATTCCGCTGGCGTGACTACATGCTCCATTGCATGGTGAATAATCTCGTGACGTAACTTCTCGCGAACGGTCCGCCCGTCAGGGATGTTATCCGCCACCAGGACAATTTCACGTTTATCCGGACGATAGAACGCGTGCACCTTGCCGTAACCGTCGAATGATTCACCCGCCAGTGCTTCAGCCTCTTTCTGTGACTTCACCACGCGGACCTTCAGGTCACTGTCCTTAATGCCACTAATCACGCCACGGGCAACAGCTTCAACCTGCGGGACCGGACTGCCTTTGGCTTCCGCACTGCGGTTAACATCCGAAATCAGATTGCCTTCAGGTGTGCGGGTCACGCCCTTACGGGAATAAAACGCAACTCCCTTGTCCGTCTCACGGGTTTTCAGTGTTCGGAACAAGTGATCGAATGCCTCACGAATACCGCCATCCAGTTCTGCATTCGTCGGATAAGCGTAGGTGTCCGGCTGTCCATGGTCATCCGCCTTACGGATATTGACCAGATAATCATTCTCCACGCCAGCCATACGCGCTTTATCCTGAACATAACGCTCAAAGGCTCGCGCCGCCATTTCAACATCCGTTGACCAGTACGGTTTTGAACGAACGCCATCCAGGCGTTCAGAACGACGCAACATGTCACTGCTGTTAATGGCTTTCATCACGCCTTTAAACGCGTCGTAAACCTCCTGACGTACCGGATATTCCGCATCAACATACCTGCCGTCTTTAAATACGCGCCCGGCACGCTGTGCTTCCGTCATATAGTCGCCACCTGACGTGATCTTCCCGTCAGTGGAAACATCATAACGACCAAAATAATTATCCAGTGAATGGAACCATTCGTGGGCCAGCGCCCCCGGTCCGTTACCTTTTGTCAGGTTGATTGCCACCTCACCCGGCTCATAGTGTGCCGCCGCCTTACCCTTACCACGGGCACCAAAAGCAAGCCCAAGACGACCGTTCAGAGAAAGCGCTTTTGTCGGCACGTTCAGCACGTCAGCCAGGTCATGCAGCGAGTCATAAGCCCGGTTCAAATCAGCCTGACGACGCGGACTTTCCACATAATTACCAAACTGCACACCACGAAAACCAAACGCATCACTGAACTGCTCCGGCGAAACATCCCCCTTGCGGCGTTCTGGTCCGGTACGATCGCGGTTGGTGGCGTTACGCTGCTCCTCACGCGAGACTTCACGCAGCGCCTTCACCTGATTAACCAGCTCATCACGATGTGTGCGCACATAATCATGTGCATCACGGGCAGACTCAAAACCGCCCTTCAGTTTCTGCCTGTTTTTGCCATAACCGATAAAAATGTCGCCACTGGCCTTATGCCGGTACACGTCAAAGGTTATTCTGTCATCAGCAGAGGTTGCTGGCGTTTCCCTTTCTCTGGAGCCTTGTTCATCGAAATATGCTTTCGCCTTTTTCAGTAACTCATCCCGGCTTTCCGAGAAAAAGAGGTCGCGCCCCTTGCTATCACGAAGCGAATACATCATTTGCGGCGGATCGTAACGTTTTCCCCCGACAAACGAATAAACACCGGACCTGACACGATAGCCGGATGCTTTATCAATCTGCAATGCAGAAAGCGTACGGAGCAGTTTCCAGGTATCCGACATGCTCCGTAACCCCGGCTTACTGTCCATCATATCAGCCAGTTTCGCTGCCGGAATTTTCCCCTCCAGCATACCGGCAGTAGCTTCGCGACCGCTTTTAACAATGCTGATCCATTTCTGCATGTTACGGCTTGTTCTGGTGGGAATTTCACTGCGATACAACGCCATCATTGCCAGCGTGTCACTATCCACACCTTCTTTTTCCAGACGGGCATAATCCGGCTTTGGAAACAGTTTGCTCAGTGGTTGTGTCGCGTACTCCCCATCCTCCAGCGTTTTACCCATAGCTTCAGCAAGCTGCGCATAACGGTGTTTTGCCGCGCCCTTAATCTCCTCGCCAAAGTCTTCAATTTTCGCACCACGCGCCTGCTGGTGAGTGCTCGGTTTATCTACCGGCACCGGCACCTCAGTATCCGGAACATCGGTTATGGTCTGGCGATTATCCCCGGTCTGTCTGCGTGCTTCTGCCTGCTGTGCCAGTTCCGGAAGGGAGTCACGAACCATACGAGGGAGTGATTCAGGCTGTGGCATATCAACCCCACGCTGACTTTCAGGTGCAGGAAGACCTTCACGCACTGGTGCTGTGGCGTTCTGCTCATCCGGTGACGGCAGACCACGACGAACTGTTTCGCCCTCCAGTATTTCCCCCTGGCGACCAGCGGCATTTTCCGGTGCCTGCGCACGTCCTTTCTGGAAACTCTGGCCCTTCACCTCACCGGTTGTGGTAAAACGACCACCACGTCCGGCCTGATTTTCATCCGGCGTACGCGCTACTTCTCCTGGTAACGGATATCCCTGTCCGGGATGAATATCGCCGGGAGCGGGAAGGCGTGGACGCTCAGTTAACTCCTGTGCTGTCGGACCGGCATCACCTTCAGCCATCTGGGAACGCACCAGTTCTTCCGCCGTCGGCGCGTTGCCACGAGCAAGACGGGCCTGCACTTCTGTATCATCCCCCGTAAAACCACGGAATCGCGGGTCACGCATGAACGCGGGCTGTTCCATCGGATCAGCATCAGTAATACGCTCTCCGTCAGCCAGAGTGTTAATGGTCTCCGTTGCCACATCTTCAGAGAACGCAGGATTATCCATTTCAACGGCATACTGATTCTCGCCTTTCTTCACTACGGACGGTTTCAGGCCGGTGGCGCTGGCATTGCGGAAAACGTCGCTCCCCAGAGCACTTTTTTCATCCGTGAAATAACGGTTGTCCGGACGCACCTTTTCAATGCGTTCTGCTGGTCTGGACGCACCACTCTCGTTAATTTCAATACGAACTTCATCCGGATCGCGGAACCGCACCGTCGGGTAAATACTCCCGTCGCCATCATCCGCATTTTCCGGCTGTGGCTGTGCCTCCGGTCTGGCCTCCCGCTGAGGGCGAAGCACATCACGTATTGCCTGTAACTGCTGCTCTTCAGTATCAGTACGCCCTTCCTTCTGGCTGAGTTTTCGGTATTCCTCAAGCAGTTCAGGGCGCGGCTTCGCCTTCAGCTCATCCATCACCGCCTGTCGCTTCGCCTGTTCATCCAGTTCATTCAACAGCTGGCTGGCGGCTTCCCGGCGATGAACGGCAGACGTGTCTCCCTCATGTGCCATATCCGCATCAGCATACTGTTCCAGAAGCTGCTCGCGATTCATCCCCTGCATAGATTCACGATGCTGTGCCACCGGATCAACCGGTTCGGGTTGCGGAGCCGATTCGTCCTGAGGAACGCTTTCAGCCTCACGCATGGCTGCTTCATCTGCCGCCTGACGTTTTCCACGATATCCGGCAGCCGCACCGAATGGTGCCCCCATTGCAGCACCAAGGGCTGCACCTTCGATCGTTGCGTCAGCCACGCCCTCCCACGGTGACACATCCATTCCGGCGGTCTCACGCAATGCCGTGTTTTCCTGATAGCGTGAATAGCCACCCTGCGCCGCATTAATCGTCCCCTGTTCCGTGGCATTTCTGACAATGCCGCTTTTAACGGTCTTCGCCGTGCCCCGCATCGCCAGATTAAGCAACTGAGCATCGCCCAGTTTTGCCGCCATGGCATTCACAGCCAGCAATTCAGGATCGGTTGCCAGCTGCGCACGCACCTCATCGGCAACACGCTCTTTTGCCAGGTCCATTTTCTGGCGGTCAGTAAGCTGCGCGTGCTGCGGATCTGCATCAATTGACAAAAAGGTCTGCTGAAATTTCGGTGACTTCGCCAGCTCAGAATAATCCGCGTTAAGAACAGCATCTGCCGCTGCCATTGCACTCCGCCCTTGCGCACTGACAGTGGAATGGGTGATCAGGCCTGCCTGGAAAAAATCCGGCATTTTTTTATCGACAGCTTCGGCTGCCAGTGCTGTGGCTCTTTCCGGCTGCATCCCTGCCGCGATGTATTTTTTCTCCAGCCCGGCGGTCAGCACTTTTCGCAGAGTGACATCACCCAGCTTTTTAGTCACACCGCCTGCAACCATATCCGGTACAAGCGCACCAATCAGGTTAACCCCTTTCGCTACCCAGACCGCTGAATCATCATATCCTTCAGTCATCGGTGTATTCAGCGCCCGCTGCGCCCCCGGCGACATCTTGCCAGTCAGCCATTCATCCGAGGCTTTAGCGCCGCCACTGACGGCCTTGCCTGTGACCTTCAGACCTTTACCGACAGTATCAGTAACCGCATTTTTTCCATCAGGCAGAGTGTCGATGACCTCATCCGCCCCCTTGCTGCCACCGACAAAAATATCCTGAACAGTTGCGACTCCCGGCAGCCCCATACGGCTGAACTCATTTAAAATACGTACCCCTGTTTTTACCGGGCTCTGAATCATCGCATCACCGAGTCCACGGGCCATTTCCCCTGTCCCCCGGACGGACTGGGCGACACCTTTCCCCATAGTTGGCAATACATCGCCCAGGCTGAACGACGTGCTGTTGTCCTTCCAGCGATTGGGATCGGAGAAAAACACATCATAGCTGTCAGTCTCTCCCGGCTGCTGAATGTTCAGGCTGTTGCGGCTCTGGTTGCCAAATTGCGCTTCAGGGCGCTGTTCATCGGAATAAGCCATACAGACTCCATAAAAAAACCCGGCACAATGACCGGGTATCAGGAAATAGTATTAACGGGAATGGTGAATTACTGCGCGTAATTCTGTTTCAGACCACGGATAAACTCAGATGCAGAGGCCGCGCTATCATCCCTGGCCTGTTCCTCCCTGGCCTTTTGAATACGGAGAAAATTCGCATACCCGTGTTCCAGCAATTTCTGATTCTGAGGCTCCAGCATTTCTGGCTGACGGGAGGCCACTTCTCTGGCAAATGCCTGCTTATCCGGATCATCACCCGCCCAACTGGTAATCCCTTGTTGAATTTTTTGCTGCTGAATTTGCTGCTGATACTGCGGCAGTCCCATCGAAGCATAATATTGCGTCACTGCTCCCTGCGCATCACCGCCGTCCTGTGCAACCTTTATCGCTACCTGGCTGGCTCCTTTCTGAAGTTGATCCGCAGAAAGTCCCTGCTGCTTCGGCGTGAAATAGCCGAAATTTTTCGAAATTTCCGCGAATTTACTGCGTTCCCTGACAAGCTCAACAGCCTTATCAACAGGCACCGCCAGCACGGTTTGATCATCAGGATGTGCACTGCCGTATTCCGTAACGGGTTTATGTGCTGTAGAGCCATCACTGTATGTGAGATCAAGGCCGATAAGTATGTACCCTTCCTGCTGTGCCGGTACTATACTGCCAATCCTGGCCTCTTTTATCGTCTTTTTCCCGGTTGAATCGGGCATGCCAATACGCTGTTGCAGTTCCGGGCCAAACACCCCGGAAAGGACATCAAGATTCTCCGGCGTATTAAGTGAAGCGATAGCCCTGTCTGGCTTGTCATCAAAGATTTTTTGCAGGTTGTTCACGGCCTGACCCGCTTTCGCTACATAGCCATCATTCGCCATCAGCCTCAGCGGATTACCCTCTGACAACTGGCCGTAAAGACGCATTGCTGCATCCCGATCGCCAGCATCCACAGCCTTTCCAAGCGCCGCCATCACAGGCTGATCGCGCGCCAGCATATCGTTATACTCAAGCCGTCGCTGGTTGTATTTCTGCATCCGGAGTCGCTGCTGCTCCATACCCAGCGACGCATTCCGGTAATTCTGGTTGGCGTTAAACTCCCTTTCCTGCAGTGCATAATTACGGTCGTCGACTTTGGCTCTGTAATCAAAGTTCCGCTGATCAACGTCTTTATTATGTTCAAACTGCGACTGTGCAAATTCAAAATCGCGCTCGTTATTTTTCTGTTGTTGAGCAAGCTGTGCTTCTCGCAAACCAAGTTCCTTACGACGGGTCATTGCCTGGTCAACCGTGCTGAATCCGGCAAGTAAACCCTGTGCAAATCCGCTCATTCACCACTCCTTAAAACAAAGAACCAGCAATACCACCTATGACAGCACCAATAGCCGCACCGGGGAGACCACCAACAGCAGCGCCCATAGCTGCACCCGTACCAATTCCCGTGCCGATATTCTGTTTGTTCTGCGCTTTCTGTTGCGCCGCCATCTGTTTGTTCGCGGCCTCAATTTCTTCACGTCGTCTGTCGGCATCACTTATTCCCTGTAATGCCTCACGCCGCGACTGATTCGCAATATCCAGTAAACCGTATCCCATATTGCCCCCTTACGCTGACACCAGTTTTCCGCCAACACTCAGTTGTTGTCTTGCAGGTGCAGAAGCCCCCGTCAGTATGTTCATCTGGCGATCCTGCTCTGCTTCACGGATACCATTTTTCGCGCCAGCAATTGCCAGAGCATTACGCAAACCCAGTGTGTTACTGTTGGGATTATCCGGGCGGCTTACCCCGTATCTCGCCATCTGGTTATCCTGCGCCATCTGCGCTGTACGGAGACTGGAAGTGGCAAGGCCGCCCACCCGGGCAAGCTGTGCATTCATCAGGCTGTTGTTCTCGCCAAGGTCAGCCAGCCTTGCCACGCGGGGCAAATATCTGGTTCGCCAGTCGTCGTATTGTTGGCGTGTCAGCGCTGCTGACGTCTGCCAGTCACCCTGTGGACGGGCAGCTCCGGTATAACCGTATCTCGCAAGTGTTTCGTATTTACCGTACTCCATAATCACAGTCTCCAGTTCTGAGCCTGATGCTGAATGGCATTAGCGCCGGTGCCAGGTGTTTTAGCACCGCCACTTCCTCCGCTACCGCCAGCCTTATACATCGCATATGCACCTACCGCACCCAAACCAGCGCCAACAAGAGAGGCTCGCCCCTGCTGTTTCGTAAACGCAGCCTGTGCGTCCGATTTAGCTTTTGCCAGACTGCTGTCTGCCAGCGAGTTAAAACTCTGTAACGCATCCGCCTTTTGACCAGAACCGAGAGCAGCAACATCCTGTAGCCCGGCAACATACTTATCTGCCTGCGATACCTGCCCCCGTGTGGTTGTGTCAATCTGCCCGGTTACCTGATCACTCTGGTTCGCATTCATTACCGCGTTAAAGCGACCACTGGACGGGTCAACACCGGACTGAGCAAGATTACCCGCCAGCTCCTTCCGTGCTTCGCCAAACTGTTTCTGATACCCCAGATTTGTGGTGCCAGCAATATTGTCGTACTGCTGCTCACTGTTCAGGTCATCGACCTTTTCCATGAAGTTATCTTCAGCCGGGCGGAGGATTTTTTGATAATCCTGCCACCCTTTCCAGGCCACTTCTTCCTGTGCTATTTGCGCTGCTGTTGGTTTTACTTTGGTATCACCACCGCCTTTTTTTCCGCCCATTATGGCCCCCTGGATAACAAAAAACCCTGCCGGGGCAGGGTCAGAATGTGAATTGCAATTGGTTTACACACGATAATGAATACAGTGGCAGTCAGACCGCTATCCTGAACACCATGAAGCCATCCTCATCATCCGGCATTCGCTCAAAGCCCAGACGTTTTCCCAGCCGGATAAATCCCCGTCTTGCCGTATGAAATTCAGCCCAGCGTCCGCCAGCCAGACGGGTTAATGTCTTCACCTCCGGCAGATAACGCTCAACGCTGTTACTCCCCGTACACACGCCCAGCAACACCAAAACATAAGGGATACCATCAGCACTGAGCACAGAACGCAGCACCAGAAAGCCATCAGGTGCCTCAAAACAAAACGCCTGCTTTTTAAGGCAGGCGTCTTTAACTTCATTCATAAATTCAGGGTTGCGGGAATTTCTCACAACACGCTGCATATACCGGAGAATTTTGTCGTCCATTCTCTCACCAGAAACGGGTGCCATATCGGCTGAACCTCAGCAACCAGTTGACGGGGACTTTCGTCCCCGTCGCGGTTTTCCTACTGCTTACACTGTAAGAACGCCGCAAACTCCGCTCCCCACAAATTCAGCCGGAACTCACACAACGAGCCGTGTAACATCCAGATGGTGAAGATTACCGTCATACAAATTGTGACGGTGATGAGCGATTTTTGCGACATAGCGCTTGCCTCCTGAGTGGAGAGGCGCTAACCTTCTACTTGCTTAAGGTATGATGGTTAGGGCCTCGGGTTAAACAAAATGTTTGACTCGGGGCCTTTCCACATCAGGCCTTCAGGTTCACCTTCCAGCCATCAGCCGAAAGACACCCGCGCATAATCTACGATTTTTGCCCTGCACGGGCAACAAAAAACCCGCCATCACAGCGGGTTATGACATGTTGTCGGGTATTACTCAGAATTTCAGGCCAATGCCTGCAAATAAACCATCAGTTTTCCAGTCGCCAGAGCCTGAGCTTTCATAAGTGACGTCCATAGTAACACTTTCATTGAAGTTAAATTGCGCGCCGACAGACCATGCAATAGACGTTTTTTTGGTGCTGTTACTTTCAGAAAAACTACCTACACCACCATTAAGATTGTCGTTAACTTTCAAATCATAAGTTACTTTTGCAACCGCAACACCTGCCATTGAATACACACTGAGGTATTCATTAAACCGCCACGAAGGACCGGATAGTAGACTCCAGTAATTAGCCCTGATATCAGTTCTCGCTGAAGCTGCCGGTTTTTTTACCTCTCGTGATGGATCGGAAGGCTTAACATCAATGAATGCCTGTGCATTAGTCATGGATCGAGCCCATGCAAAAGAGGTTATAACACCGATCTCATCCGTAATCTCATAACGATACTTAATGTTCATTCCCAAGGGACTTTTCTCTTTACCATCATGGCCCCGGACAAACGCATCGTCATATTCTCCAGGTGAATTGAAATAGTTTTCATTCACAAAATTGTTAAAGGTATCAAGGTTATGAAGACTTAAATCCTTAACAAAATTATTCAGCCCGGATAGCTGAAGGTGAGCGAATCCAAGGGATACGGTACTATCACCAGATGCAGCATGTGCCTGTGCAGTTAATCCACCTAAGCCCAGAGTTGCGCACACAAGAAATTTTGTGATACTTTTCATTTTAAGAATCTTCCTATATTAAAAACATTGTTCTCTCTGTCCTTTCCACATTTTTGATTATTTACCATCCTGCCTGGAAATAAAAAATAAAAATTTTTCTTAAAATGATTGATAAA